>MDSV01126687.1_pt1 | contig 11959 bp, 12 predicted proteins | sample 810851 | NCBI WGS metagenome assembly MDSV01 (sample SAMN05326640, study PRJNA326480) | marine metagenome | isolation source: seawater | place: Atlantic Ocean: North East | collected 2012 | reverse complement strand
TCAAAGTTTAATATTTCTGTTTTAGGTTCATGGAAAGAGTCGATAAGGGCGATTAATTCTCGTCTTCAAAAAGAAAGTAGTCGTAAATTAATAGCGACATCAGATTGGGGAAACATTGAAGAGCCTGATTTAGTAGTATGGCTTACTAAAACTTTTAAGAATAAGGAGGTTTTAAAAAAGTATGTTCAGTTAAAGTGGAAATGTCCAATTTTAATTCTTCAAAATGGAATAGGCCAAGAGGAGTTGTTTTATGATATATTGGGTTTAAATCAAAAGTTATTAAGAGGGGTAACGAGTCAAGGGGTTAAACTAATAAGTCCTGGTAATGTTTTAAATACCGGGTATGGTCCTGTAATCGTTGAGGAAAGTAAAATATTTAAGGGTTTTCCAGTAGTTCAGAAAAAAGATATTCAACCTGTTCTGTATCAAAAATTAGCAATTAATGCAGTCCTTAATCCGGTTTCAGCATTATTTGGAGTTACTAACAAAAATGCGATTATAGGACAAGCTGGTGAATGTTTAAGGGATTTAGTGAAAATTTGTTATCCTTATTTTGAAAAGCGTCAAGTATTTAAATCCGAAAAAGAATATGTAGACCACGTGATATTGGTTGCAAACAAAACAGGTAATAACGTAAACAGTATGTTGGTTGATAGACAAATGAAAAGAAAAACTGAAATTTTAGAAATTTTGGGGCCTATAAATAAAGAATTAGATAGTATGGAACTCTTGAAAATAATAAATGTATTAAAATTTTGAAATTTTATTTTCTTCAAATAACAATAGGTTCTACTTTTGGAATGAATATTGCAGTACAGGAAAAAATAATAACAATGAAAAAAATAACTTTTGGAGCTTTTATTCTAATATCATTCGTGAGTAATGCCCAATTTAACTTAGAATCTATAAAAAGTAAAGCTAAAGAGGTTACTAATAGAACTGTAAAAGTTCCATTGACAAACGATGAAATTGTTCATGGACTAAAAGAAGCTTTAAGTGTAGGTGTTGAAAAAGCGGGTGCCAAAGCAAGTAAGGTTGGTGGGTTTAACAATAGTGAATTGGTGAGAATTCCATTTCCTGAAGAAGCAAAAAAAATGGAGGAAAAGCTAAGGCTTATTGGAATGGGTGCTCAGGTAGATGATTTTGAAACAGCCTTAAATAGGGCTGCTGAAAAAGCGGCTAAAGAAGCGGCTCCTATTTTTATAATCGCTATTAAATCAATGACTTTAACTGATGGGCTAAACATACTCAAAGGAGAAGATGATGCGGCTACGAAATACTTAAATAAAACAACGAATGACTCACTTTATAAAGCTTTTAAACCTATTGTACAAAATGCAATTAAAGCGGTTAAAGTCACTCAGTATTGGAATCCTTTAGCTACTAGATATAATAAAATACCTTTAACCACTAAAGTTAATCCAGATTTAGAAGACTATACAACAAAAAAAGCAATTGATGGTCTGTTTAAGTTGTTAGCAAAGGAAGAAAAAGCTATTAGAGAAGAACCATCGGCACGGATTACAGATGTTTTGAAGAAAGTTTTTGCTGAATAGGTTAAGATTTCAGCTAATAAATTTAAGTTTTTAATTTACAATTTTATATTTCATTTCAATAGCTCCAGTATCGTGTGTTTTGGTTTCAATTAATTTAATATCTTTCCTATTAGGAAGTCCTTCAAATAAGTCAATACCATCAGTAAGTATTATTGGCATACAGAATAAGTGGAGTTCGTCAATTAATCCTTCGTTTAAAAGCATTGTGTTAATTTGGCCCCCTCCAATTAACCAAATATCTTTTCCATTTTTATTTTTTAAATCTTTGATGAATTCAAGGTGATTTTCAGAAATAAAATCAACATCTTCATTGTCCTTCAAATTTTTATTTCGTGTTATTACATAATTCTTTTTGTCAGGATAAGGAAAGTCAATCCCCCAGCTTTCAACTTGCCTATATGTACTTGAACCTTGAATAGTAGTGTCTATTGATTCGTAAAATTTTTCATAGCCATAATCTACCTCTTCATCATTTTCTTTAACATATAACCAATCAACCGAACCGTCTTTTTCAGCAATTTTCCCATTGAGAGATGCTGCGATGTAAAGTTTTATTTTTCGCATTATTTTTAATCTTTAAATAAGCTTACGTAGATTATTAAGAATTATTTACATTTTTTTAATAATTTTTGATACTTTTCTTGAGTTTGAAAACTTCAATTCAGCTCTTATTTTAAACCTTAACGGTTAAAGATGTCCAGATGCTCAGTTAATAAATAATATAATTCTTGCTCAAAATCCTATGATAATTTCAAATTTAACTGTTTTTTCATCTCTTTTCAAGAGAGCTTAAAAAGTTAAATTAATAAATAGTAACTACCAGATTTCGTGGTCCTCCTATATTTCTGAATTCACATAAGTAAATCCCTTGCCATATGCCTAAATTTAATTTCCGATTTGTTATTGGAATGGATAAGCTTGATCCTACTATAGAGGATTTTAAATGAGCTGGCATATCATCAATACCCTCATGCGTGTGGATGTAATGTGGTGAGTTTTCTGAGATTAATAAGTTGAAACTGCTTTCAAAGTCTTCTAAAACAGTTGGGTCAGCAGCTTCGTTAATTGTTAATCCTGCTGAAGTATGCTGAATGAAAATATGAGCTATACCTATTTGGGGCAAGGGAGGTATTTTGTCCAGTATTTTTTGAGTTATGATATGAAACCCTCGGCTATAGGAGGGAAGTACTATTTCATATTGTTGCATGATTTCCAAATTTTCAAGGGTAAGGGCGCTGTAATAATTAGATTTTCTTTACTTACAGGATGAATAAATTCTATTTTTTTAGCATGTAAGCATATAGATTTATCAACATTAGCTGAGGGTGCCCCGTATTTTAAGTCTCCAATAATACTGCAGCCTATACTCGAAAGTTGTACTCTGATTTGATGTGGTCTTCCCGTTAAAGGTTTAATCTCAATAAGATTTTGAATTTCGTTCTTCCTAAGATATGTATATGTTAACTCAGATTTTTTTCCACATGCTACTTCTTTAGTATGCGCTTTAGTTTTATTTTTTTTTGAGTCTTTTACTAAAAAATGAACGAGTTTTTGGTGATCAATAGTTGGCGGATTTGTGCATCGAGCCCAGTATGTTTTTTGTATTTGTTTATTTTGAAACATTTTATTTAATCGCTGGAGTGATTTGCTAGTTTTTGCAAAAATAATTACACCAGACACAGGCCTGTCTAGTCTGTGGACAGTTCCTAAAAAGACATTACCCGGCTTTTTATCTCTTTTTTTTATGAATTTTTTCACCTTTTCGGATAAAGGCTCATCTCCAGTTTTATCCCCTTGGGTGATATCTCCTGGTTTTTTATTTACTGCAATAATATGGTTGTCCTCATAAAGAACGTCCATTATTAATACTGTTCTTGATTATTAGGAAAGTCTCCTTTTTGAACATCAACACAATATTGATTGACCGCGTTTTTCATGTCTTCATAAAGGTTCAAATAACGTCTCAAAAATCTTGGTGAGAATTCATGCGTCATTCCAAACATATCATGAGAAACTAAGACCTGCCCATCACAACCATTACCTGCTCCAATTCCAATAACAGGGATAGATATGGATTGGGCAATTTTTGAAGCTAAGTCAGCAGGAACTTTTTCTAAAACTAAAGCGAAAACTCCAGCCTTTTCAAGTTTTTTAGCGTCTTCAATAAGCTTTTTTGCCTCAGTATCTTCTTGGGCTCTAACAGAATACGTTCCGAACTTATAAATGCTTTGTGGAATCAGTCCTAAGTGTCCCATAACTGGAATTCCTGCGAGCAGTATTCTTTTGATCGAATCAACTACATCATCTCCACCTTCCAATTTCACAGCATGTGCTCCTGACTCTTTCATTATTTTTATTGAGGAAGAGAGCGCTTCCTTTGTATTACCTTGATAAGAACCAAATGGAAGATCAACTACAATCATAGCTCTTTCTGCTCCTCTTACTACAGAGGAAGCGTGATAAATCATTTGATCGAGGGTAATGGGTAATGTAGTTTCATGACCAGCCATAACGTTACTTGCCGAATCTCCAACTAATATCACATCTGCTCCTCCTGCATCAACAATCTTTGCCATTGTATAATCATATGCCGTAAGCATGCTTATCTTGTGACTGGAACTTTTCATTTCCTGAAGAGTCTTTGTAGTTATTCTTCTTTTTTCTTTGAATTGTACAGTCATTATTTTAGTCTTTAAGTTCAGCTTTCTTGATGTTTGTTTTTACTGATTTAGTAGAGTCTATTGATGGTTTTACTTCATTGTTTTCATCAACTACTAATTCGTCACCAATGTCTAAGGTGTGCAGGTAAATAGAATCTTTTTTTAATAACTCAATTGCTCCAACTGTATCAATAGGAAGGTCAATTTCTGATTTCTTTACAAGAGAATCTAACGGTAGAGGACTAGATTGTTTCTTTATTAGTTTAACTAAATTTGAATCAGTTAATATTTCTTGAGCACTGTCCACTAATGAAACAATAACCGAATCTTTAATTACAGCGGAGGATGTTGGAGATTTACTTTCTGAGTTTATCAAAGAATCAATTTGTTCAGTATTTGAAGAACTTTCTACTTTTAATTTTTGTGTTACAGCAACTAATACTGATTTAGAAGAGTCTGTTTTTGCAAAATATTGGATTGAGTCAATGTTTTCATTTTTATTGTTTTTAACAACCTTGATGAAGAGTGAATCTTTGTTGATTCTCAAGTCATTACTCGACGAGTCAGTATTTGCTATTATACCGGTTTCTGAATGCTTAGTGCCGGTAGAATCACTTAATCCTTTCGTAATGGTTGAAATTTCAGATGGTTTAGAAGGTTCTTTTTCAATAAAATCCAATGAGTCAGTTCCTGTTGTTAATTTTGATTCCGCTACTTCTAATTTTAGTTTACTCAACTCTTCACTCATAAAACTTATTTTCGTTTTGTTTTCAATAATTTCGTTGTTTAGAGAATCTTCAATCAAAGTTGATTTATTATAAAGCGATTCAATAACCGAGAAGGCTTCTAAAATTGAATCTCGTTCAAGTCGAACCCTTTTTAGTTTTGTGAGTAATTCTATGGATTGAAATTGTTTGGTGGAATCAGGATTTAATGAGTTTATACGCTCGTATTTTTTTATAATCTCTTTAATTTCAGCATTTTCCTCATTAACGTTTTGAAGCTGCTTCTCTAAAATCTTTATCACTGAAATAGCTGTTGTGTTATCATCACTATATTTAGCGGTTAGAGCGATAGTTTTTAAACTATCATTTTCGTGTTTTAAAGTTTTAATCTGTTGATTTAAATTATCTAAATTAACCTCAGGTGCAACTCCGGGAATATCTAACTTATAAACATTGTAATAAAATATTTTTGCTTCTGCATTTGGTCCAATGTAAGCTCCAAAATTACCTTTTTCATAAGAGTTATTTAAAAATGAATATAAATAATTCCCGTTAATATAAATATCGAATTTACCTCTAAACCCTTTGATTTCTATGGTGTTGTCTCGTTCAGGAAAAGCAATTATTTTAGATTTTAGCCAACCATTAACTCCCTCTTTTGTTATAAATGCTCCGGTTCCTAATTCTTTAATTCTGAATTTTTTCTTTTTATTCAATTCAAAAATAAAACCTCCTTTTCCTCTTTTTTGTGCAAGAAATATTATCCCAACACTACTCTCCATAGTTCCGGTAGAAGCCAAATTAACTTTTGATTTAATGTAAAAGTTTTTACTGGTTTCATTAGCATTAACAATTATTGCTCTTGGAGATGAAATTTTTCTTTTCATATAATAGTATCCATCTCCATAGATACCCCAAAATTTGGGGTCAGAACTAGGTGTGATTATGAAGTTTCTGTTAATATCTGTAAAGCCTTCAGAAAAAACTTTTTCAACTTTTTCATTTACCACATAAGGTTGAGCTAAGCTTATGAAGCTCTGCATTATTAAACTGAGAAACAAAGCAATGTATCGATAACTCATAAATCTGATTTGATGTAAAAATAATAACTTAATACCGCCCTAGAAACAAAAATTAGTAAACTTTCTTCAAAAATAGCTTTTCAATTGTCTATTCCTTAACGTCATTCATTGAATAATTTAGGGGAATAAATAGATTGGTTAGGAAATTCCTTGTTTAGTTGATGAATCATATATTGTGCCGAATATCCTGATAATCTTCTATTTTCATTGGGTTGATGATGTAGACAATAAAAATTAGTTACCCCGCATGAAACCCATTCTTTTATTTGTTCGATCCATAGGTTGATTCGGTGATAATCTGTTTCCTTAATACCATTTCCAACAAACCTTATGAATGCAGTATTATTGCTAACAGATGTGTGCACAACTTCTCTTTTCCCCGCTGTATCTGTTATTACATTGGCAACATCGTGTTTATTCAAAACTTCATAAAGTTCAAAGGACTGATTAAATAGTGGGTTGCGAATTTCAACAGCAAAACTTTGTTCCTGAGGAAGATATCCTAAAAACTTGTCTAATTCATGTAATCTCTCAGGGCCAAAGCTGTTTTGTAACAAAATAAATGTAGTCCCTGCTTTTTTACCCATTGTATTCATGGAAACTAAAAACTCATCGAGCCGTGAAAGAACATCTTTTGAAAGTAAGTCCTTACGAATTGATATGATTTGAGGCATTTTGAATGAAAACTTAAAACCGTCGGGAACACTATTTTTCCATTTATCTAGGGTAGATGCTTTAGGTGTTCCATAGCGAGTAGAATTTACTTCTACCGTATTGAATTGCTTCGCATATTCTGATAAAAAGTTTTTTTGTGGTGTTTTTTTAGGGTAAAAATGTCCTATAAAGTCTTTATCTGACCATGTTGAACTCCCAATATAAAAATGGAGTGGTACACTTTTTTTTTGCAGATGTGTTGTTTTGGTAAAATCTGGTAGTGAAGGCAGAGAAAAATCAACTTCACTTACATTTGATAAAAAACCATATTTCATTGTAATTCAGATTTATTTATAAGTAGAGGTCCAAAAACATACTGTTGAAGAATGGCTAATTCATTATCAAAACAAACTCCATAAAACCGATCTGGATCGAAAAGTAATGGTGTACCAATAGTATTAGTAGAACCAGATGGCATCTTTTTTTTATATCCTAAAACGGTAGTAGTTTTTCCCATAAAATTAGTCACCGATAATGAAAACCAAATATCTTGTGATTTTATTTTCTTATAAACGTTCTCTTTCAGTTTACTTGTAAGTATGTTTTCAGCTGCAATTGATTTGAAATTTAATAGATAGTTTTTAAGTGCCGTTTTTTTAAAATTAAGTTTTTTGTTTTTTTGAAATAAAGCATATTCAGATTTTTCTAATTTAATTTCAAAATTATTTTCAGGTTCACTTGGGTATTCAAGTTTAACAGATTGAATAGCGTTTTTTGGAAAAAAGAAAATTTTTAAATCTCTCCATGTATTTGGGTTGGGTTCATATCTTGGGGTTAGATACCCCTCAAATCCAATTAAATGAGTTAAAAAAGGAGTAGGGAAGTTTTCCCCTGATTCTTCATCAATTAATAACATATAAGTTCCTGTTGTCGATGCATCAGCACTTCCAATAAAATAACTTTTCACTAAATCACCTTCTGAAAAAAATTCAACCTTGATATTGTTCGTAGCTAAATTTTTTAAAATTCTTTCCTTTTGAGCTCTCGGAACTCTTTGCTTTACTTTTATTTTTTGCGCCGTTTTTAAAAGTGATTGAATTCTTATTGTTCTAGCAATATATTTGTTGTTTACTCTCCATGTATCATTTTCTTTTGTAAGCATAACTTTTCTGCCCTTTTTATCAGCCAGGAAAATTTTATCAATAGAAGCTATATCTTTTATTCTAAAATTACGCTCATCTTCAGCGCTTAAATTATTATCTGAAGAGTAAAAGAATATAAAAAAACCTATGATTAGGGTTGTGAATGATATAAAAAATACAATGATTTGCTTTTTCATATTATTTAGAAAAACGTATTTTTCTGAAAAGAATAAAGCAAATACTTATTAAAAGAATTATCCCAATCGGTAAGGCTGTATTTAAAATTTTAATTAGTCCTTTTTTTTCTTTTACTAGTTTAGCATCTAATAGTCGCATTTTTATTTTTTTAGAACGAACAGAAATTAATTTTTCATCTCCTAAAAGGTAATTCACACAATTTACTAGAAATTTTTTATTATCATAAAATACCTTGCTGTATTGGTCTGTTCCTAATGGGATTAATTCCTGCCGGGAAGAAAACCAATTTTTTCCTATGTCTCCGTCGGCAATCACAATCATTTTATTTTTTTTAGAGTTAGGTTTAAATTTTATTTTTTTGTTCGCCGTAAATTCCGGGGTTATCCTGTTTTTAAAATAAGATCCAAATGACCCTTCTAATAATAAAGCAACTGGTTTAGAACCTTCCTTGAAGTTATTAGGTACAATTTTTTCGTTCGCTGTTTCTCTAAATGAAATTCTTGAAGGAAGTTTTTTGTAACGGTTGTTACCTGATGTTTCATACAAGGTTGTGAAGTTGATTTCGTCAACGCTTGTTGTATCAAAGCTACTACTAAATTCTAATTTTACAGGGTCAAGATTTTTATTAATCATGTGGTTGTTTTTTGATTTTAACACAGGATTATAAATCCAGCTGTATAACTGAAATTTACCTCTACTTCCGCTTGCTGTCGTTTGGATAGGGATTTTTGAGCACTGTAAATCTTCTACAATATGCTTGTTTAATCGAACTCCATATTTGTGAAGCATTGCGTCAAGGCCTGTTTCTAGAGGAGCGGCAAAAACCAAACCTTGACTTTGCATACTATCTAGTTCTGCCCCTTGAGCGCCTTCTAACATCATTAATATCTTGCCTCCATTCATAATGAATTGGTCCAAGATGTATTGCTCTTTCTGGGTAAAAGGTTTTACAGGTTTTGCAATAATTAACAAGTCAATATCATTAAGAGCAGCTAACTGCTCTTTTCCATCTTTGTTTTTAAGGTAGGCAGGACCTGTTTTGTAATACTCGTATAGCGACTTTGAAAAATCCTCAACATCAAAACGCCCTAACTCTCCATGGCCTTGAAGAAAAGCAACCGTTTTCATAGAGTCTTGTTCAAGTTTTCGTATGGCATTAGTTATCTCAAACTCTAGCTCTTCAATTGCTTTCTCATAAGTGTTTCTTTTGTTTCCTTTTGCTTGTCTAATGAATGGAATAGGAATAGACTTTCCTTTATAAAAAGCCTCTGCACCCAGCGGAACATAAACTCTGTCTAATTCCCCGTTCTCTTTTTTGTAAGGAATTGGAATAATTTCAAGTCCTTTTCTTTGTTTGAGGTTTACAATGGATTGTTCTCTTGTTTTAGTATCTTCAATAGATTGATATAAGTCAATAAATTCATATTCGATGTATCCATCAGAAATATCTGAAAGTTCTTCTAAAGTCTCTAAAATTGAATTTCTGACTCGTGTTAAGTCGGCTGGTAAATGTTCATTTTCTAAATAAATTTTAAATTCAACTACATCATCTAGTTCTTGCATTAATTCAACTGTACTCTTATGAAATGTAAATCGACCATCTTTTGTGAGGTCAATCTTAATAAATGAGAAGTAACTGAGAATCACAACTAACAGGATGATGATGAATCCAGTTAAAAAATTTGTTAGGTCTTTGACTTTATTTTTAATCATACAATTACCATTTCCTACTCATCAGTGTTACCTTAGTCAATAAGGTAAATATTGAGATTAAACAAAAATAATAAACTAAATCGCGAGTGTCTATTAGACCCCTGCTAATACTGTAGTAGTGTTCTTCAATACCAAATTGTTGAATAATGAAACTAAATGAGGTATTGTCTGTTGTATTTGCAATTAAGCTGAAGCCAAAATAGAATAACAAACAAAAGAGTATACTTATTAGAAGAGATATAATTTGGCTTTTTGAAATCACTGAAGCAAATAATCCGATAGAAATAAAACTTGCGCCAAGAAGAAGCAGTCCAAGATAGGATCCTATTGTTGATCCTTTATCAATTGCCCCATGCGATAGGTAATCAACTGAGAAGTAATAAACAAAAGTGGGGATTAATGTTAGAGATAAAAGAACCATATAAGCACTGAATTTCCCCATAATGATTTGAAATTCTGTTAAGGGTTTAGTGAGTAGTAATTCAATTGTTCCATATGTCTTTTCTTCGGCAAATGCACGCATCGTCATCGCGGGGATAAGAATTAAATACATCCATGGGGCCAAAGAAAAAAGAGGTTCTAGAGAAGCAAAACCAGAAGATAATATATTCATGTATTCGTTGGGAGCGTATGTCCACAAAAATAAAGAATTGATCAAAAGAAAGAGTACCAAAACAATGGGTCCGATTAAAGAACTAAAAAAATATCGAATTTCTTTTTTTAGAATAGCTAACATTTAGACTAATTTATATCATATAAACACTAAAATGAATTTTTGTTGGGATAGTTTATTAACTCATCATGTTTATAAACTAAGAGGTTGAATAATATATCTTCAAAATAAAGTAAGTAATTTTATAATTATTTTTTAAATTATTATTAAGATGAACCATAAAATCGCCCCATCCGTCTTAGCCGCTGATTTTGCTAATATACAAAGAGATGTAGAAATGATTAATAAGAGTGATGCCGATTGGTTTCATATTGATATCATGGATGGTGTTTTTGTCCCTAATATATCTTTTGGTTTTCCGGTGATGAATGCAATAAAGCAACATGCTTCAAAACCTTTAGATGTTCACTTAATGATTTCGGATCCTGATCGATACATTACAGCTTTTAAAAAAGCCGGAGCAGATGTACTTACGGTTCATTATGAGGCTTGCACTCACTTGCATAGAACGATTCAGGCTATAAAAGCAGAGGGTATGAAAGCCGGAGTAGCCCTGAACCCTCATACTCCTGTTCAGGTGCTTAAAGATGTCATAGAGGATATTGATTTGGTATGCGTTATGAGTGTTAACCCAGGATTTGGTGGCCAGAAATTTATTCGAAACACCTTTACCAAGGTTAGAGAATTAAAATCTATGATTCTAAATTCGGAATCAACCGCTCTAATAGAAATTGATGGGGGAGTTGGTACTGATAATGCGAAGCTTTTAGTGGATTGCGGCGCTGATGTTTTAGTCGCAGGAAGTAGTGTTTTTAAGGCTGAAAACCCTTTGAAAACTATTGGGCAACTTAAAAAGTTAGAAACTGTAATTAAGAGTTCTTAACTAAATGAATAGAGGTTTTATGAATCCAACCACAAAAGCTGTGATATAAGTTATTCCGAAAGACCATATAAAGGATGCCGCTATTAAACTAGGAATTGCTTTTTTCTCTTTTCCAAAATACTTTCCAACGAGTATTGATCCTAAGGGCACTGATATAATTCCGATAGTCATACTAGTTCCAAAAAGTTTAAATCGCTCTTTTATTCTTATAATTTTCCTATTTCGTTTAAAATTAATTTTTTTTGATTTTTTGCTAGAAGCTTTTCCAAATTTTGATAATCCTTTTCCGAGTAAGAAAAATATTAATGCACTAAAAACAGAACCCAAACCGCAAATTATTGCAATTTCAAATAACATTTGAAAATTATCAGAATAAGCAGCTGCAAGAGCCATTGGAGTAAAAAGAAGTTTTAAACCACTAAAAAAAAATGCGCTAATTAAAACGGCAATGCTCATTTCCATAATATATTCTTTTTATAAAGATATCATAAATAGGACTTTAAAATAAAGATTTAATCTTTTTTAAGAATGACTATTTTGATGGAATTAATATATTTGTAACTAACAAAATTTTTTAAATTATGAATCAGAGTTTTAATTTTAATATTTACAATGTAAAAGACGTCACTAGGGTAGAGTTTGTAAGGAAAACATATGCTCACGTAGCTCTAGC
>MDSV01028227.1_pt1 | contig 11959 bp, 18 predicted proteins | sample 810851 | NCBI WGS metagenome assembly MDSV01 (sample SAMN05326640, study PRJNA326480) | marine metagenome | isolation source: seawater | place: Atlantic Ocean: North East | collected 2012 | reverse complement strand
TTGGAATTTATAAAAACTATATACGTACATCATTTAACATAGCAAATTGTCATGCCATCATAAATAGTTAATAGAGAGTGTTCAACTCTTTTATCAGAGCTAATTAATTTATTGATATCTCTTATAGATTGTGTGCTACTATTCTTAATACTTTTGTCATAAACTCTACCTTTCCAAAGAGTGTTATCTATGCATACGACACTACCTTTTTTCATTAATGGAATTATTTTTTCATAATATAAACAGTAATTAGATTTATCTGCATCGATGAATGCAAAGTCAAAATTATTGAAATCTTTTTTACCTAGCATATTCAATGCATCAATTGCATTATCTTCAATTAAGTTAATTTTATGTTCTATTTTTGCTTTGTTCCAATATTTTTTAGCAATATTTAAATACTCTTTATTATTATCGATACATGTCAGTTTAGAGTCTTCAGAGATAGATGTACCAATACACAGTGAGCTATAACCTGTGAAGACACCTATTTCTAAACAATTCTTAAACTTCGAAATTTTACACAATATAGATAAAAGAGCTCCTTGTGCTGCACCTATTTGCATGATTGATATTGCCCCAAGCTTTTTTGTCTCTTTTCTATTTTCTATAAGAATATTTGATTCAGTGTATCCTACAGAATCAACATATTCCCGTAAGTCATCAGATATTATTGGTGAGTCTACTGACACTATTGTCTTCTTGCTTCAAACTCTATAATTAAATCTATTTCATCTCCGACTAGATTATCCTTAATCGCATACATCATTGCATGATCCGATCTTTTTATTGTTCCTCTGGCTGATATTCCCATTACGTAAGGTTTAATAATGCCACCAAATGGATATTTACCTATTTTATTTATCTTACCAGTTAGGATAAGTGGTTTAGTGATTCCGAGTAAGGTTAAATTTCCATTTATAATTGATTCATTATCATCAATTTTTACATCTGTAGCTTCGAAAATCATTTCTGGGTACTTTTCTACATGCAAAAAGTCTGGACTCATCAGATGTTCATCCCTTTTATCATCATTAGTAAATACACTACTAGTTTTGATGATAATTTTTATATCATTGATCTTTTTATTTGTTACATCATGTATGTAACTACCATCTATATCCTTAAACATACCTAAGGTTTTTGCATAACCTACATGCTCAACTAGGAAACCTATTGAAAAATGAGATTTATCAATAATGTATTCATCTTCTGAGGCCCATACAGCTACTGGAAATAAGATTATTAAAAGATATTTCTTAAACATTTTTTCTCCTATATAACCACATTGTATCTTTAACAAAAGAGTAAGTTAATAATATAATAATGACATATAACAAATAAATAATTGCGTTTATTGTGTATAAATAGTTAGAAAGTATTAATACAATTATCATTGATACGCATAAAACCTTTCTAAAGTTCGAGCTAGGTAGGTTGCAATTACCTATATATTCATATTTTACTAAAGATAAGAAAATATATCTATAAATAGGGACGCACAAAATTAAAAAACAAAAAGCATAGTTATACACAAGAGAAAAACTAAGAACAAATATTAAAAAATTATCAACCTCTTGATCAAACGTCTCACCAAAATCTGTATCTTGTTTAAGAAATCTTGATAGGTAACCATCAACTCCATCCAGAAACAGACTTATTACACTTAATATTAGAAGAAGGTAATGACTATAGTAATTTATATTCATCACTAATATTAAAATGAAGCAATTGATAATTAATCTATAGTTAGTAACCATATTCGGTATATTGAAAGAAAATTTGTACTTTCTCAGCAAGAAATAAAAAAGTATACACGTAAGTACATAAATCATAATCGAGTTAATTATTATCAAAGGGATAGTGTTTTTATCCGTTAAAGAAAAAATAAGAAATGATATAAATATTAAATTAGTCGCAATAACTTGAATGCTTAGGTATCCACTGATTATATTTTTGTTATAATTCATGTATGAATCAGTATACAGCACAATCATTTTGGGTATCTAATAAAAAAGGTATTATCAAGAAAGAACTCCTTGATACATCTATAGAAAAGGATGAAATCTTAGTTAAAACATTATATTCAGGGATAAGTTACGGGACTGAAAAAATAGTTTTTAATGGACAAGTACCAAAGAATCAATTTAGTTTCATGCGCGCTCCTCATCAAGTGGGGGAGTTTGATAGTGATTTAAAATATGGTTACTTAAATATAGGTATGGTGTTAGAGGGACCAAAAAAATATATCCACAAGAATATATATACAATGTTTCCTCACCAGTCTATGTACATTATCAAAGCATCACTAGCTACACTTATTCCAGATGATATTCCGCTGAGGAGAGCGCTACTTACGGCAAATATGGAAACAGCAATTAATGCCATGTGGGACACAAAGCCAACAATAGGCGACAGAACATATGTTATTGGGGCAGGTATTGTTGGAATCCTTATGGCCTATGTTTTATCTAAGAGTTTCGGTATTGATGTTATTATTATTGATAAGGATTCAAAAAAGAGGAATACCTGTAAATCTTTAGGATTAACATATAAAAGTGATCTGAGCTGTATCAATGAGGCGGATATTATCTATGAGTGCTCTGGTAACGTAGATGTGATAAATGAATTAATATCAAAATGCTCGTTAGAGACAAGGATATGTATTCTTAGCTGGTACGGCAAGCAACAAGCTAAGATAAAAATGGGAGAAAACTGTTTTTCAAGAAGATTAGAAATTATTTTTTCGCAAGTTGGAAATATTTCAGCATATAAATCAAAAAAATGGAATAATCTAGGAAGAAGATCATTAGCTCTAAATTTGTTAAAAGACAAAAAATTAGATGTTTTGATTGATAAAAAAGAAATTTCTTTAAAAGACTTACCGTCTTTTTTTAAAAAAGGAAATTCAAATGGTCTTTGTAAAGTTGTGAGATATTAAATGTATGAACTAAAAATTAGAGACTATTGTTTTGTAGCACACAGCCTAAAAGATGAATTTTTTGGGCCTGCTAAAAACCTGCATGGCGTTACCTATGTAGTTGATCTTTTAATTTCTTCGAAGGAACTTATTAAAAAAAATGTAATTATTGATATTAGTATAGCGAATAAAATATTGAAGAATGTTATTTCACAATATAATTATAAAAATCTTGATGATATAGATAAATTTAATGATCATATTACTACTACAGAGTATATGGCGAAACAATTTGTTAATGATATTTGTACTGAATTAAAAAAAATTAATTATCCAATAAATAAGCTTTATTCTATCAAAATCGAGCTAAAAGAAAATCATATAGCTTCAGCTTCCTATATAAAAACTATCTAAAGTGAACTATTTTATTACTCCAGATCTGAATAGTATATCTGGTGGGAATAAGTATGATTCAAATGTTATCGACTATCTTAATACACATAGATGCAAAATAGTCAACGTTACTCTAAATCATAATATCATATCATCATATAAGTTCTTCTTTAAAATTAATATGATCCCGAGAAACTCTACTTTACTAATTGATGGTTTAGTTGCATCAAAAATGAATCATCTTACAAAAATACTTTCAAAGAAATACAATATTATACTGTTAATTCATCACCCCGTATCTTATGAGGAGAAGAAAACTGGAGATATTATTTACAAGCTTAGAGAAAAAAAAGTATTTTCTCATGTGCAAAGAATTATTACAGTTAGCCATACAATGAAAAAAATTGTTAAAAACATGCTTACTAAAAATAAAGATATTAATGTTATAAAACCTGGAGTTGACAATATTTATTACCAGAATAAAATTACAAACCTCAGCATTGACCATAATATTGCTACCACAGGGTCTGTTATCCCAAGAAAAAATATAGAAAAATGTATTGAAACGCTTAGGCATCTTGATGAAAAGTGGACTCTTTCGATATTTGGTGGATTTTATGAGAAAGACCCTTATTATAAAAGCCTTATTTCTAAAATAAATTATTATAAATTAGAAGATAGAGTCATTTTTCATAATACTATCGTCAAAGAAGAATTATTAATTGAATACCTAAAAAAATCTAGAGTTTACCTTTGCTTGAGTAAGTACGAAGGATATGGAATGGCTAATATAGAAAGTGGAACGATCGGACTTCCCCTAGTTGTATCAGATTTACCAGTATTTCGAGAAAACCTAAAGGGTCTTAATAGAACATACGTAGACTCAAGATCAGCACGAGCAGTTGCAGATGCTATTATCAAAACATCATTTCATGATAACCATATCAATTTAAGGAATAGAAAATGGGAGGATGTGGGTTTTAGTTTTAAGAGGGTGTTAAATGGACAATAAATTTAGTAAATCATGGATTAATATGAGAGCAGATTATGATAATAACTCTCGTAGTACAGTCTTAATTGATCATTTAAGTAAAATATCACAAGAGCATGATATTACTCTTTTAGATTTATACTGTGGTTCAGGTAACTTTTTGTTATGGTCTTTTGATAAAAATATTTTGTTCAATAAATGTATATTAGTTGATAACGATATAAAATTACTTAAATCAATAAAGAGTAATTTAAGAACTCATTTAAGGTCAATTTATGAGTTCCAGTCAAATACAAATAATCTTGATCTGCTTATTAAAAAAAAATTCAAAACAGTGTCTTCAGTTTCAATTAAAAAAAATAATTGTGACGATTACATATACTCAAGTGAAAAGTATCATGTAATCAGTTACTCGGCCGCACTTGATATTATGTCCAAGTTATCAATAGATGTTGCATTAAAAAGAATTAAAAAAAATAATATACTTTATTTCTCACTATGTTTTAATGGCCAAGTCAGATGGACGCCTACAAATACATTTGATAAATATATACTCAAATTTTTTAATAATCACCAAAGATCAGATAAAGGATTTGGAGAGGCGCTTGGCTACAAATCTATCGATTTTGTAAGGAAAAAAGCACATAAACTTAAGCTTGATATATCTGTTAAAGACTCCCCATGGATTGTGAAAAATAAATCTGATAAAGATAAAGTATTTATGAAAAGATATCTCTTAGATATCAAGAAGTCTTTATTTCATATGGAAGGAATAGATAAAGATATACTCAGAAAATGGTATCAGGATAAAAAATCTGACATTGATAATAAAAATACTAAATTATATGTTGGACATAATGATATTTTGCTTTATAAAAATTGAAAAATAATCTCAAATATTTCCTATCAATTGCACTGATGAGTTATCTCATTTTTTATTATGGAAGTGATATAATAATAACAATAAGAGAAGTAAATCTCTTATACTTACCTTTAATTTTTTTATTAAGCTTATTACAATATTTTTTATCAGCATGGAGATGGTACTTTATTGCATCTAAAACAAGATCAAGAATAGACTACAAAGATGCGATAAGATTTTATTACATATCTGGATTTTTAAATAATATTCTTCCAACTGGGATACTAGGGGATATCTATAGAAGTATAAACATAAAAATCAATGGGGAAAAAAGAGGAAATATCTTAAAATCATTACAATCAGTTATTCTTGAAAGGTTATCAGGGCAAATAACATTAGCTGCAACATTTATAATATCTTTATCATTATTTTTTTTTATGAATGGAAAATATACTGCATTCTATTATGTAATTGGCACTATTCTTACACTTTTTTTATTGATAAACTTCTTTTTTAAATTTAAGCAAAATAATAAGTATATTATCAATTTTAAATATATTTTCAGTGGGAAACTTTTCTATAAGCATTTCTTTTTGTCATTAATAATTGTATTAACCTATATAACTACATATATAATTTGTGCATTTTCACTTAATCTTGATATTGATATAATTAGCTTTTTTGTTTTTGCGCCAATTATACTATTTTCGATGACTCTTCCCGTAAGTATAGGTGGTTGGGGTATTAGGGAAACGACTGCATTAGCAATCTCATTTCTTTTAGGTTTAACAGTTTCTGCAAGCGTTACTGTTGCTATAGTATATGGCTTAACTAATTTGATCTGTTCACTTCCTGGTATGTATTTCTTAATCAACAGGAAAATTGATTAATATCAATATCAAACAATATATCCTTACCCATTTTATAATGATCAGGCTTGAAGGATTTTATACTATTAAGCTTGATATACTTATCTGGCACAAATGATGGTCGCCCGCCTCCCAATATGATAGGACACAAACAAATATGGATTTTATTCAAAATATTTTTATTCATGAAATAAGATATAGTTCTACCTCCACCTTCAATATATATAGTACGTCTGTCTTTATCATGTAGAGTCTTATGTAATACAGTCAGGTCATCTCTCAGATGGACTATGTCACCTATTATATCTTTTTTTCTCAAAATTCTTTTTGGATCAAAAACATAAATCAACGGACTATGACCTTTCACTAATCTTGTTGTTAGTTTTGGCTTATCCTCAAGATAAGTTTTTGCACCAACAATAATAATATCTGATATTGCCCTTAATCTGTGAATATGCTCTAGATTTTCTCTTCCACTTATATATTTTGACTCACCTGATTCTGTAGCAATAAACCCATCAAGAGATTGAGCAATATGAGCTATATATTGAATTTTACCTTGAAAACAAACTATAGGTAAAAATATCTGAAATAGACTTCGCAAATCATTATTTAAATTTATATTTGTATCTTCAATAGAGTTTTTATTTCGGTTATATCGTATTTCCAAATTTTTTTTCTGTACTTGTTCGCTTATTTCAAGAATATTCTTTTCACCTGTATATTTAGGATTAGCATTAATATTTAAAATAAGTGACCAAGCAGTTTTTTTTGTTATACTGATTCTAGACATACAAATGATTATATGAGTTTCTTAAAAAATCTTATAAATAATATATTACATGGAGCTTTAATATCTGTTCCGTTATTAATATTCATTCATTTTACTCATGGATACTTTTCTCAGTATAGCCCAATACCATCAATCTTATATTTTTTTTCTTCAATGTCCTTTGGAATAATTTATCTAGCAATTACTCTCTATATAATAGGATTGTTAGCTAATTTCTTTGTAAGAAATTTAAATTTATAGTTACAGTATGGTTGGGTTTGGCGCATCGCCATAAACATCCTCAGGATCAAAAATTTTTTCGTCCTCAATAAACTTTAGTTGTAACTGATTTGATTCCAAGTCGATTTCTCTATAAAAACATGATTTATATCCAACATGGCAGCTGGCTTCACCTCTTACGGAAACATTCAGCCATATACAATCCTGATCGTCATCGATGAAAATATTTATTACATCTTGTATCAATCCACTTGTAGCACCTTTATGCCATAAACATTTTCTACTACGACTGTAATAATGTGCTTCTTTTTTAGATATTGTTTTTTCTAATGCTTCCTTATTCATATATGCATGCATTAAAACAATTCCAGTTTTGGCATCTGTAGTCACTACGGGTATGAACCCATCTTTATCAAACTTAGGCGCTAAATCGTGTCCTTCTTCCACTTGTTTTATTGTCTCTCTTTTTTTAAACATTCTTTTTCTTCTTAAATTTTTTTCTAGTTCTACTTAAATACTTAGTATGTGTATCTTCTGTGACAAATATCTTACCACAGTAATAGCATTCTGCACTCCCATCTTTTAATGTTAAATAAACATTTGGGTGTTTACCAGAGACAGCATCTCCATTACAAGATGCGACAGTTATATGATTTTCAACTATTTTTAAGTTCTGACGTTTTAGCATTTTTATAAAGAGGAAAAATCACCTAATTTCATTAATCGTTCTCTAAACTTTTCTTTTATCTCTTCAGTAAGCGGTTTTATATCTAATGCTCTTTTCATCAATTCTATATTTTTCAGATCAACAAATAACAAATGAGCAATATCTTTCAAACTCATAGAGTTTTCCTCAGAATGAACTTTCTGAATCTCATCACCAGTTGTAATTTCTCCATCTCGGATAACACGTAAATAGCTGCCTAGCAAGCCTGATTGTGAGAACATCTTTGGAAAGTCTCTGTTATTGAGTTTTATTCCTATTTTATAGCATGGTATCCTTGGTTGACTAACTTGAAGTAAACACTCGTTGATTTTAAATTGATCACCAATATTAATAGTATCTTCATTGAAATCGTCGATGGTTAAATTCTCACCTACAAGGCCAAATTCTTTGAAATCACTATTTAACTTTTCACCCCATGTTTGATAATGAGCATATGAGTATGCATATACAGCTTTATCATAACCCCCATGGACAGTTAAATCTGCCTGCCTGTCACCCTCAATTCCTTGTGATGATACTCTCACCTGGTTACTTACAGGCTTTTTATAAATACTTGTGATAAGCTCTTTACCATTAAAAGTAACCTTTTGCGGTTCAGAAACATTTATAGATAAAATTTTCATACAATTACTTTAATGATATTAGCATGAATTTATTTAAAACTAACTGGTTCCTTCTTATTTTGCTATCTTCTATCTGGGGAGGAGCATTCACCTTGAATAAATTAGCTCTAGATTTTTATACCCCGGAAGTTATTGTTGCGGGTAGATTAATCTCAGGCTCAATATTTCTAATTATCCTCATTTATCTCATTTATAAGAGATTTACAATTAGTTTCTCTGAACTTAATTATTATTTATTTATGAGCCTAGTTGGAATAGTCATTCCTTTCATTGCTATCATTAACGGGCAAAAACATATTGACAGCGCTATGGCAGGTATACTGATGGCGACCATGCCAATAACTACAATATTATTATCACATTTCTTTCTTATAGATGAAAAAATGAATCAACAGAAATTTATTGGATTTATAATATCTTTTTTTGGGGTTTTTATTCTTATCTATCGAGATGATTTATTTATAAATAAATCATTTAGCTCAACTTTAGAATCACAATTACTGGTGATGCTTGGATCCACCTTATATTCAGTAGCTGCTATATATGGTAAGAAATATAAAATGACAGATCCACTTAGTGCATCGACAGGAACAATACTTTTCGCAACTTTTTTTATGTCAATTTATCTATTATTTATTGATGAAAGTAATCCTAATCTAGGCGAGCTGATGCTTAATACTAATATTCTTTTACTTGGTATATTATGCACAGCCATTGCTACAATAATTTATTTCCAAATATTACAAACTTCAGGCGCTTCTTTTCTATCAATAATGAACTTCTTAATACCACTTTGGGCTATTCTTTTCGGCATATTGATACTGGATGATGCATTTAGCTGGAATTATATTACAGGCCTTGCAGTAATACTATTGGGTATTAAATTAGCTAATTCAAAGCCTTAATTTATTTATCCTTAACCATATATATAGTAGAATCAAATCATGGATAAAAAAACAGAAATTGAAGCGGCAACATTTAGAAGAATTGTAAGGCATTTACAAGATAATCCAGATGTCCAAAATATTGACTTAATGAATTTAGCTAACTTTTGTAGAAATTGTATTTCAAAATGGTATGCCTCAGAGTCTTCCTCCAAAGGTGAAGAATTATCATATGATGCCGCAAGAGAGTTGGTATATGGGATGCCTTATAAAAGTTATAAGGAAAAATATCAGAAAGAGGCAACCAAAGAACAAATGGATAAATTTAATGCTAGCCAAAAAAACAAAGGCTAATTTAACCGATAAACAACTACTAAGATACAATAGGCATATCGTTCTTCCTGAAATTGATATTGATGGACAGGCACTACTTGTAAATTCAAAAGTTGTAATTATTGGTCTAGGCGGTCTAGGCTGTCCAGCAGCTACATATCTTGCATCTTCAGGACTCAGCAACTTATTGCTAATAGATGATGATTTAGTATCACTATCTAACCTCAATAGACAAACACTATTTACAGAAAAAGATCTTGATAAACATAAAGTAGAAGCAGCATCAAAGAGACTGATACAGTTAAATTCTGATTTAATAATCAAAACCGATAAAACAAAAATTAATCAATATTTTGATATGGATAAACTTAAGGAATACGATGTGATTATTGATTGCACTGATAATTTTGAAACTAGAACTCTTATTAATCAAATATCTATTCTACATCGTATACCTCTTATTACAGGCGCAGCATTAAAGTTTGAAGGACAGGTAGCAGTATTTAGGAATGATATTGAAAACGAACCATGTTATCGATGTTTATACCCAGATCTTCCTAAGACGAAAAATACATGTATAGAGTCTGGTATCCTTGGAAGTGTAACTGGTTTTGTAGGTACTATCTTAGCGACGGAGTGCATCAAATTATTATGTAAATTTGGGAAAACATTCGAAAGCAAACTTTTCCTAATAGATTTAAAAAATAATGATTTTAAAATAATCAAAATTAATAAAGATAATCAATGTGAACACTGTAAATAGCTATAAAGATCTACTATCACGTGAATTTGAATATCTTAGGATATCAGTTACAGACCGTTGCAACTTCAGATGTAGTTACTGTATGCCCTCGGAAATTTTTAACAAAGACTATAATTATATTAAACAAAGTAATATTTTATCTTATGAGGAAATTATTCAAATATCGATAATATTAAAAAAAATTGGATTAAAAAAAATAAGGATTACTGGAGGGGAGCCTTTATTAAGAAAAAATATAGATAAGTTGATATATAAACTTAAATACGAAGTAGGTATTCAACATTTGAGTATGACCACGAACGGTTCTCTTCTCTCGGACAAGAAACTCAGTGAGCTGAAAAGCTCAGGATTAGATTCACTCACTCTTAGTGTTGACACGTTAAATACAGATAAAATTGCTAAAATAAACGGAGCTAAAAAATCATTTAACCTTGACAGCGTTTTAGATGGTATAGAGAAATATTTCAATGTTATTAAGACTAATACCGTTGTAATAAAAAATATCAATGATAATGAAATCCTAGATATTATTCATAAAATGACTGGGAAAAATTCTGAGGTTAGATTCATTGAATACATGGATGTCGGTGAATCGAATAATTGGGACTTAGAAAAAGTTGTACCATCAAAGGAACTTCTAAAAATGATCGATTCAAGATATAACCTATCCTTAATTAATACCGATAAGTCTTCAACAGCACAAAAATGGTCAATTGAAAATACGCACACAACTGTTGGTTTTATTTCGTCTATCACCGAACCATTTTGTAATGGGTGTAATAGAGCACGACTTTCTGTGGATGGAAAGTTGTATACATGCCTATTTGCAACTCAAGGGCATGATATGAAAAAGATTATAAGATCAGGTGCAAGTAACCAAGACGTTTTGACCTACTTTCATGATATATGGACTAAAAGATCAGATAGATATTCAGAGCTAAGATTTATAAATAAAACTAAACAACCAAAGGTTGAGATGTCTTATATCGGAGGCTGATATGTTTAAATTCCTATCATATGCATTTTACAGTATAGCTGTCATCACATCATTTTTTGCAAGCTTTCAGATACTCGCACAAACATTCCCTGAGTATGGAGTATTTCATATCCTTGTAGGCTTTATTGGCACAGCTATGTTTTTTCCTTTGATTCCAATCTATCCATTAATAAACGAGGGTGACTGGGCATATATTATAATTTGTTATGTAAGTATTCTACTGGGTATAATTTTAAGTAATAAATCTAGAGTCTGACAGCTTAAAGAAAGATATTAGATTTGAGTTTAATGACACATAAATGTATCATTCATTCATAATAATGGTAATTGTAGTAAAATACTTTGCAAGTATCAGTGATGCGATAGGAAAGACCTCTGAAAAAATAGATTGGCAGGATGGAATAACTGCTGCTGATATATGGTCAGAAGTTTCAAAAAATATTAAATACACTGGAAAAGTGATGGTTGCAGTAAATCATGAATATGTAGATATGTCATATCTACTTAGTGAAAATGATGAAATTGCATTCTTTCCTCCAGTAACAGGTGGTTAAAAATGTATATTGAAATTATAAATGAAGAATT
>MDSV01237045.1_pt1 | contig 11960 bp, 7 predicted proteins | sample 810851 | NCBI WGS metagenome assembly MDSV01 (sample SAMN05326640, study PRJNA326480) | marine metagenome | isolation source: seawater | place: Atlantic Ocean: North East | collected 2012 | reverse complement strand
GTTTAAAATCATCCCATTTTATGAGCCCTCCTTCGTGATGTTTGCTCGGGATTAAAAACAAAATGACCGATGCTAAAAGGGCTATTGTCCCGTCTTGAATGAAGCTGGAATCCTCTAAGGGCAATAAAGTACTCCAGCCGGGTATTTCAAAACTACCTAAGGTAATTGTTTTTCTAAAAAACCAGGCGAGTACGGTGAGCACAAAAACAAGACTGACTATTTTTTCTTGTCCTTTCATTTTACCGAGTTTTACCAACATTTTTTGACATGCAAACATGTTGATTCGCTCTATTTCATTTGAGACAAATCTTTTTTGAAGTATGTAGTAGGTGATGAAAAAGAAAATAATTGAGATGGGCAGTCCAACGGCCATCCAATTTGCGAAATTTATGTCCTGCGTAATCAATGTTTGTTCTTTTACAAAGTTGCTCAGAATTAAGTTGGGCATGGTTCCTACTAGAGTTGCACTTCCCCCGATACTACTTGCAAAAGCAATTCCCAGCAGTAATCCGGTTTGGAATTTTTTGTCTTCAGTTTGAATGATTTGATTAATGATGGCTATCGCTGCTGGCAATAGCATCATGGTTGTTGCTGTATTTAAAATCCACATGGATAAAAAATAACTGGACGCCATAAAACTAAAGAGTATTCTTTTGGGTGAACCTCCCAATTTGACTATTATGTTTAATGATATTCTCTTGTGGATATCCCAACGCTCCAATCCAAAAGCTAGTAAAAATCCGCCAATGAATAAAAAGATGATATCCGACATGTAGCTTGGGGATACTTCTTTCATACTCATTATCCCAAAAAATGGAAATAGAATCAATGGAAATAGTGCGGTTATATAAATGTTTATGGCTTCGGTAACCCATAAGCTGGCCATCAAAATGACAATAGATGCCATGTTTACAATACTACTTTCAAGACCATAAGCGGATAATAGGATGTAGAATACAATTGTGATGGTTACACAAATTAATCCTTTCATTGAGTTTTTCATCAATTCATTCGATTTTGATATTAATTTGAAGCTAAAGTATATCGATTTTACCTTTTTTTAAAATCGTATTGATGTGAAAGGTGAAGTTTCACTTTTTAGTATATTTGGGTGTGCGTGGAGTTTTTCTATTTTTTCTTTGTTTGACATCTTTTTTTGTTGGTGCTCAAAATGATTTTGAATTTGTACCCAATGAAGGTCAATTTCATGAAAATGTTTTGTACCGCGCAAATATTCCTTCTGGAGCATTGTTTCTTGAGGAGAATGGGTTGACTTTTTCTTTTTATGATGGTGTCTTTTTTCACAATATACATCACGGTGAGCAAGTTGAAAAGCTAAATTTTCACGCGTATAAAATTCATTTTCAAGATTGTAACGTTCCTGAAACTAATTTAACAAAGTGTAATTCAGGTGTAATCAATTATTATTTAGGCAATGATCCGTCTAAGTGGGCACAAGGTGTTAAAGGAGGAAAAGAAGTTTACTACCAGAATATATATGATAATATAGATTTTAGAATTTACACTAAGGACGAAACAATTAAATATGACTTTATTGTTCACCCAGGAGGGGCAGTAAGCGATATTAAGCTAAAATTTGAAGGTTTGGATCGTTTGTTTACAAAAGGTTCAGAACTCTTCATGCAAACATCTTTAGGAACTGTAATAGATTCTAAACCTATAGCTATTCAAAATCGTGATTCGATAAAATTATCCTATCAACTGAATAAAACTACTGTGCGATTCGAGGTCGGGAAGTACGATATAAAAGAGGATTTAATTATAGATCCTACTTTAGTTTTTTCTACTTATTCGGGTTCTTTGGCGAATAATTTTGGCTTCACAGCGACCTATGATGAGCAGGGAAATCTATATGCAGGAGGATCTGTTTTTGATCAGGGTTATCCAATTACCTTAGGAGCATTTGATATAACCTTTAATTCCTCCTCTACTCTGGAATGCGATTTAGGAAGTTGCTGGGGTATTTCTGATATTGGAATTACAAAGTATAGTGCTGACGGAAAGTCTCGTTTGTATTCTACTTATTTGGGTGGAAATCGTTGTGAAGTTCCTCACAGTCTAATTGTCAACAATAGAAATGAATTATTTGTGTTGGGAACTACTAGCTCCGATAATTATCCAGTAACGAATAATGCTTTTGATCAAACTTTTAACGGTGGAAATACAGCTAATTTAGCCAATGGTATCTATGTTAATTATACACACGGTTCCGATATAGTGGTCTCTCGATTATCGTCTGATGGCTCAGCTATGTTGGCTTCTACATATGTAGGTGGAACTCAAAATGATGGATTAAATTTAAATGGGGATTTAGTGGCTAATTATGCTGATCAAATGCGCGGTGAAATTATACTGGATGATTTTCAAAATGTGGTTATAGGTTCTTCTACTGCGTCTGAAGATTTTCCGGTTACCTCTGGTGCATTGCAAACGGTATACGGAGGTGGTGAACAAGATGGGATTGTGTTCAAAATGGATGAAAATTTGTCGAGAATGATTTGGTCCAGTTATTTTGGGGGCAACGATGCAGATGGGATATACAGTATAATTCAAAGCAATTCTAATGATGTATATGCTGCAGGTGGAACGAAATCAGATAATATTACTTTTCCTTCAAATGCTTTTCAAAGTGGGTATCAAGGGGGTGTTACAGATGGTTTTTATGCTAAATTATCCAATGGAGGAGATGATGTCCTGCAAGGAAGTTATTTGGGAAGCGATCAGTACGATCAAGTCTATTTTATTCGTGAGGATAGTCGCAATAGCATTTATTTCTATGGTCAATCGAATAAGTTTGGTTCCTACTGGATTACCAATGCAGGATATAATACTCCAAATAGCGGACAATTTATTTTGAAATTAGACTCTTTGCAAAACAATATTGAGTGGAGTACTACATTTGGTTCTGGTGACAATAAAATCAATATAAGCCCTACTGCTTTTATGGTGGACTTATGCGATAAAATATATCTTTCTGGCTGGGGATCAGGTAGTTCTGGGTTTGATGGGATTGGTGGTAATATTGCAGACGGCACAATTGGTATGGAGGTGACTCCGGATGCATTCAAATCGAGCACTTTAGGGCATGATTTTTATTTGATGGTTTTAGAAAGCGATGCTTCTAACTTAATTTACGGGTCTTTTTATGGTGGAGATGAGAGTAGTGAACATGTTGATGGCGGTACTTCCCGATTTGATAAAAAAGGAGTAATGTATCAATCAGTTTGTGCGGGATGCGGAGGAAATAGCGATTTTCCTATTGAGCCATTTGATGCAGTAAGCCCAAACAATAACAGCAATTGTAACAATGGCGTTTTTAAGTTTGATTTTGGTCTTCCAAATGTTGTAGCCGATTTTGAAACCCCTCCAGTTTCTTGTTCGCCCGCAACGATTTTGTTTGTAAATAAGAGTAAATTTTTAAATGCAACTTCTTTTTTATGGGATTTTGGAGACGGTACATTTAGTACGGATACGAATCCATCTCACTTTTACTCTAGTCCAGGTAAGTATGAGGTTGTTTTAACAATTACGGATTCAACGGCTTGTAATTTTGCGGATAGTATTGTAAAAAATATCATACTTATGGGGGTGGAGTTGGAAAATGAACTGAATGACTTTTCTTGTGATAGTTTTAATATGCAAATTGGTATTCCGCCTTATCCTGACACTTCAGTTACATATGCATGGGTTCCTTCATTTGGTTTGAGTGATACGTCAATATCAAATCCTATTGCAAACTTGGATAGCAATCAACAATATCGATTAATTATTTCTGGCAATGCATGTTCTGATACCATTTATCAAAATATTATTATTTCTCAATTTGATTTGAAGGCTTTTGGTGATACTAGTCTTTGTAATCCTTTCGCAGGAATTCCTATATACAATGAGACAAGCCCTGGTTTAGTCCATCATTGGAGCAGTAATAGTAGCTTTAGTGATACATTGCTGTACGGTGTGGATTCTAATGAAGTTAATTTAGAATCAGTTTCCGGGGAAAATTACTTTTATATCAAGGTAGAAGATTCAGTTGGGTGTAATATTGTTGATAGCGTTCATGTTATAGTTTATGACTATGATATTAGTTATCAAACTAATATAGAAACGTGTTTGAATGACTCTATTGAAGTTTTTCCAGTTGGGTATGAAAATTATGATTCAGTATATTTCAGTTGGGGCCCAAGTCCTTTGTTGACAACATCTGTAAATGATACTAATGCTGTTTTTCATGGTTTTGTTCCTGGGGTGTATTCGGTTCCTGTAACTTCAACATCAGCATATTCATGCACCGATACTGATTATGTGAGCATTACGGTTGCGAGTTTTGATACTGCTTTAGCAATAAGCTTAACCACAAACTTTGATACGTTAATTAATAATCAAACAGCTATTCTTACCGCTGTTCCAGAGGGATTAAATTATGCCTGGAGCCCAATTGAATCTATTCTAAATGCATTTGAAAATAATGCTGAAGTTGGTATTGAGGAAAGTACATTGTTTACAGTTGAAATTAATGACCCAATAGTGGGTAATTGTTTTAGAAGGGATTCTGTTTTTATTGTATTTATAGATTCTGATTGCGAAGATCCTTATGTATATGTTCCAAATGCATTTAGTCCAAATGGTGATGGCGATAATGATGTTTTATATGTAAGAGGAAGAAATATTACAGATGTGTATTTTGCAATTTTTAATCGTTGGGGAGAAAAAGTTTTTGAAACCAATGATCAATCAAAAGGATGGGATGGTTTTTTTAGAAATCGAAATTCTGATCCGGCTGTTTTTGATTATTATTTACAGTACCTCTGTGAAGGCGGGATAAAATATTTTCAAAAAGGCAATATTACTTTAATTCGTTAATTCAAACAACCTGAAATTTCACTTTATTTTGAATTTAATGCAAAGTCAATTGTTGTTCCAATTGAAAGGTTTGTTTGCCAGTTTTCAGTTCCTAAACTATACAATGCATATCCTGCTTGAACACTCCATTTGACAAATTCTCCTTTACCATATTCAACGGAAATTCCAACTGAAGTATTGACTAAATCAGTGTATGAATAGTTGGTTATATCGCTGTCAGATTGATAACTGTAGTAATAATAATTTTGTGATCGAATGTGAATGTAATTTAGTGCACAATAGGAGTAAAAATCCCATTCCGGATAATCTTTAAGCTTTTGCTTTAAGGAAATACCGGAGTTAATGTACTTGTAGTCTTTAGAAGCAATTGGCAGAGTCACCAGCTGAATCATGGTTTTGTTGTTGAATAGCGCTTTGTAGCTCATCCCTAAACCAGAGGTAGTCCCAGCGTGCATTCCTAATTTATGAATTACCTTCTTTGAGTCGGTTTGATTTAAATTTGATAGCTGACCAAGAGAAATAATGGAACAGAACAGAATGGCGATACAGATAATGTTTTTTTTCATTTTTAGTTTGAAATATATTTTTTTTAATTCAACACCATAACGTTAAATTATTTTAATAGTTGTCTAATTTCAAAACAATTAATTTAGTGATGGGGAATGTGCGAAATTTCCAAGGAAGGAATTATTGTGACCAGATTTATCAATTGTTTCATTCCATAATCCTTTTTTTTGGTCGGTAAAAAGATAATTCTGATTGAATTCCCCTACAATCCAGGATTTTTTTTCGAATTCGTCCTCTAATTGGTTGATTTCCCAACCAGAGTACCCAATAAAAAATTTAATGTTTTCTGAGTTCAGAGCATTTTTTTTATTGAGTTCTTGAAGAACTGAAAATTCTCCACCCCAAAATAAGCCCTTACCGATTTCAACGGAATTGGGCAATTGGCTTCCTAATGAATGAACATAAAACAATAGGGTTTCATCAACTGGGCCACCATAATACATTTTTTGAGTACACCCTTTTAATTCAGGAATGGCTTCTTGCACTTCAAAGCCTGTTGGGTGGTTTAAAATAAAGCCCATGGCACCTTTTTCAGAGTGATCGGCTAATAAGATGACAGATCGTTCAAAAACAGGTCCAATTAAGAATGGATCTGCGATTAAAATTTTTCCCTTATGAAATGTTTTGGATACACTCATTATGGTAAATATAAATTATTTTACGTATTCAGAGCAAAGTAGATAAAATAGAAAACTATTCGAAATTTAATGTTGATAAAGTCTACTAAATTCGTGACATAATAATGAATCCTTTATTTACTTTGCAAGTAACAAAATAAAAACAATGGCTGATTTTATAAATGAGATTAGGAATCGACACGATTTATTTTATAAAGTGTTTTTGTTTCTGGCGTCTATTTTTTTGATTGTTTATCTCTTTCCAAAAGAAGCAACATTCAAATATGATTTCCAACGAAATCAACCCTGGAAATATGAGACGTTAATCGCCCCTTATGATATTCCAGTTTACAGAACTGATTCGGAAATTGAAAAGGATAAAAAGGAAATAAAAAAGAATAAAAAATTTTATTTCAAGTTTAACCAGCAAATGGAGATTGATAAGTTAGGCTTGTTTGAACAAGAATTGAATAAAACATGGGCCGATTTTTTTGAAAATAATAAAAGTGCTTTAGGGTTTTTGAAAAGTGAAAAATCAAAAAAAATAAATTCGGATAGAAAGAAAAAAATATACAAAACAACAGGAGAAAAAATTATTAAATATGTATACAGTAGAGGGGTTATTGAATTTTCTCAAGAAGTTGATCAATTGGGTGATTCTGTAAAATTTTATGTAAAGCGTAACAACTATTACGCAGCCACTTTTTTAAGTGATTTGTTTACGCCAAAATCTGCTTTTGAATATGCACAAAAAACAATTAATCAGAACAATACGCTAAAAGCAGATTATCTCCATGATTTATTAGAAAAGGTATTTAATAAAACATCATCAAATATTAGCTACAACGATAAAGAAACCAATAGAGTTTTGGATCAAGAATTAGAGAAGATTGTTTTAATGGAAAGAACTATTAAAAAAGGCTATCGAATTATTGAAAAGGGAGCGCCAATAGACGACGATAATTTTAAAGTTTTAAAGTCTTTTGAAAAAAAATATAAAAGTAAGAAAACATCAAAATTGAGTAAGTATACCATCGGTATTGGACAAACTCTTTTGGTGGCTATCTTGATGACTTGTTTGTTTCTTTATTTACGATTCTTTAGAAGAAAATTTTTGGATAATAATAAAAACTTAGTTTTTATGTTGTTTGTAATTACAGCATTTGTTGTAATTACAACACTAGGGTTAAGGTATGAATTGTTTAATGTTTATATTGTTCCTATTTGTTTGGCTCCTATAGTCATAAGGTCTTTTTTTGATACACGAACAGCATTTTTTGTTCATCTTGTAATTGTACTTTTATTAGGATTCATTGTGCCAAATGGATTTCACTTTATTTTTCTTCAGTTGGTGGCTGGTATGATGGGTATTTATGGATTTTCCAATTTCCGTAATCGTTCGCAATTGTTTTTAACAACGTTCATCATTGCTTTGTCTTACGCAATTTGTTACATCGCTTTAAATATTATCATTGAAGGAGGATTTTCTGAAATTGATTGGTTAAGTATAGGTTATTTAGGAATTTCAGCTTTACTTACATTATTAGCCTACCCTTTAATTTATGCTTTTGAAAAGGTTTTTTCATTTATCTCAGATGTTACCTTATTAGAGCTGGCGGATACGAATAATAAACTTTTACGTGAGCTTTCAAGAAAGGCCCCAGGTACTTTCCAGCATAGCTTGCAAGTAGCCAATTTAGCGGAAACGGCAACAAGTATAATTGGAGGGAACACATTGTTAATTAGAACAGCCGCCTTATATCATGATATAGGAAAAATGGAGGCACCAATGTATTTTATTGAAAACCAGAGTACTGGCTTAAATCCTCATGATGAGTTAAGTTATGAGGAAAGTGCGCAAATCATTATTAACCATGTAACCAAGGGAATAGAAATTGCCAAGAAAAACGGGGTTCCCGATAAAATTATTGATTTTATACGAACACACCACGGAACTACTAAAACAGCGTATTTCTTCAAAATGTATATGAAGGAAAATCCAGATGAAGATGAAAAAGACGTGGCAGATATGTTTACTTATCCTGGCCCTATCCCGTTCAGTAAAGAAAGTGCTGCTTTAATGATGGCAGATTCTGTTGAAGCGGCGTCAAGAAGCTTGAAAGAACCTAATGTTGAAAGCATTGAAAAATTAGTTGAATCAATCATTACCAATCAAATTAAGGATGGTCAGTTTGAAAATGCTGATATTACATTAAGAGACATTCGTTTGATAAAGAAAATGTTTAAAAAAATGTTAATGAACATCTATCATGTAAGAATTGAATATCCTCATTAAGTTTGTTTTATAAGACTAAAAACAATAAGAAATGAAAGTGCAATTTTGGGTGATTGGGAAAACAACGGACACTTATTTAATTCCGGGCATCAATGATTATCAAAATAGGTTAAAACGATATTGTAATTTTGAATACATTGAGTTTCCAGCTGCTAAAATTGGTAAAAATGCTTCAGAACAAGAAACAAAAATTAAAGAAGAAAAAGCTGTTTTAGAAAAGCTTCAAAAAAGTGATTTTTTAGTTTTAATGGATGAAAGAGGTCAAGAACATAGCTCAAAGAAATTTGCTTCATTTTTATCCAGTCATCAAATGAGAGGTACAAAAAACCTAGTTTTTCTTATTGGAGGAGCTTACGGCTTTAGTACTAAAATTTATGACAGAGCCAACAGCAAATTTGCCTTATCTAAAATGACTTTCACGCATCAAATGGTTCGTTTGATTTTTACAGAGCAATTATATCGAGCCTTTACAATTACCAAAGGAGAAAAGTACCATCATTAAAATCGAATTAGCTAATTTCTTTTGTTTTTTTAAAGAAACAAGTAAAGTAAAACAAGGCTTAAATTTACAAATAAGGATTATTTTTAAGTTATGGAATCAATAGTGTTCGCTACAAACAATAAAAATAAGTTAAATGAAGTTCGTAAAGCATTACCTAAAATTAATGTATTGAGCCTTAAAGAGGTTGAGTGCTTTGAGGAACTCCCTGAGGAGAAAGATACCTTGGAGGGAAATGCTCAGCAAAAAGCAGAGTACGTTTATACAAAATATGGAGTGCCTTGCTTTGCTGATGATACTGGATTAATTATTCAAGCTTTGAATGGTGAGCCAGGTGTATACTCAGCTCGATATGCTGGACCGGAGTGTGATTCTGAAAAAAATATGGATTTAGTGCTCCAAAAACTTATCAATAAAGAACATCGGAATGCTCATTTTAAAACCATTATTTGCTTCTTTAATGGCGAAGGACCAAAATTATTTGATGGGGTAGTGGAAGGGTATATTTTGAAAGAAAGAACGGGCAATGATGGATTTGGATACGACCCTATTTTTCTGCCTAATGGTTATGATTTGTCTTTTGCCCAAATGTCGATTGAAAAAAAGAATGAAATTTCACATCGAGGAATTGCTGTACGAAAGTTTATTCAATATTTAAATAGTATTGACTAGTTGCCAATTCAAAATCAGAAACTTCTATCGTTGGGAGAAACTCTTTTGAATTTCTTTTTTCCATCCAAACTGGATTGCCCAAATGAATAATTAAATCCAAACCAGAGCAATTGCGATTCATATCGGTATCTTACTTCTCTAAACCAGCCGTCTGTATCGACATCAATTCCAAATCTTCTAGTGAAGAAAATATCTGTGAGTCTTAAAGAAAGTACTCCCTTGCCTTTTGCTATTTTTTGTTTTAAAGAAATGTCTGTTCCGTATCTGGGTATAACCACACCAACCACAGCAAGTCTTTGAGAATTATAATCACTGGTTAAAATAAAAGTGGTTGCTTTCCTTGGTTTAATTTGTAAATTCATTTTTAAATCATACCCAAGGTAAACAGCAGTAAAGCCATCTCTAAAGTTTTCACCATCTACCCATGTATTGTAAAATGTGCCAGAGCAGTTGAGTTTAATTTTCTTATTGATTTTATAGTTTGTGAATAGTTCCAGACCTAAAGTTTGATGATAGTTAAAGTTGATCCAAAGAATTGTCGAAACGGCACTAGAATCTGTGTAACTTAATCTTCCAAGACGATCTTTTCTGTATTGATGGAATAAAGTTGAATTGAAAACAATTTTATTGCTAATTTTTAAATAAGAAATCTCACTCATGTGGCTTTTTTCAGGAACAAGATCAGCATTACCAATTCGCAATGTAAATGGATCAGAGTATGTTGGGATTGGATTGAGTTCTTTACCTCTAGGACGCTTGATTCGTTTGCTGTAGTTGAATGCTAATGTTGTTGTTTCGGATAAGTTATGTACAAATGAAGCACTAGGAAAAAAGTTGATTAATCTTTTGTTGTAATTATTACTTTTCGTTTCGGATGTAATGTTAGAATGTTCAGCTCTAATCCCTGTTGAAATTTTATTGGACTTATTTCCCGCTTTGAAGAGGCCGTATGCAGCATATATTTCCTCGTCGTAATTGAGTGAATTTGTAAATTCATCTTGTATCTCATAAGCTACCGAAGCTGGGTTAAAGTTATAAAGAGTGTAATCTTCTGTGAATTTTCTTGCTGCGCTTTTTAAACCGGTCTCAAGTGTTAAAAATTTTACCTCAGAAGAATCATTTTTTGCTTTTACAATAGGTAGTTCAATATCAATTTGGTTCACAAAAGTTTGTGCTAAAAAGTTTTTATATTCTTTTTGTAAAATATATGGTTCAATGAAATTAGACTCTCTTGGGTTGATAATTCCATTGATTCGAGACAATAATTTTATTGAATGTCCTTTTTTATTTTTGTAAGATAAATTGAATTGTCCAATAGCATTTCTTCTAAACTCATCATAATTGGTATTTCTAGTATTTGATTTATCATACAAACCGTTATAATCCCAATAAAATTCTAAAGAGTCTATTCTGTGAGAGTAGGTGTTCCTCAAGCTACCTTCCAAAGATAACGTTGTCTGTTTGTTTATTTTGTAACCTATGTTTAAGTTCCCATTTTGATTCGCAGATCGTTTATCTATTTCTGCATGGTTGTCAAAAGCTGTTAAGCTGTCTGATTCTAGAAATATTCCGTTATTTACTCTTCTATACCAGTATGTTCCATCTGTATAATTGTATGAGGCGTTGATGTTCCATTTTTTTTTATTTAAACTCAAAGAAATTTGAGAGTTAATTTTATCAATTGTACTGTAAGATAGAGAAGCAGTACCCCGGTACCCTTTTTGTTTTTCTTTTTTAAGTTTAATGTTTATAATTCCTCCTATACCCTCAGGATCATATTTTACAGAAGGGACAGTTATTATTTCAATTGTTTCAATTGCGTTCGCAGGCAATTGCGTTATAACAGCGGTTATATCTTCTGGCGTAAGTCCCGCGGGTTTTCCATCAATGAGTACTCTTATATTGCTATTCCCTCTTAAGCTAACATTACCACCATCATCTACATCAACCGAGGGAAGGTTGTTCAAAACATCAACGGCTGTTCCCCCAACATCTGCACCTGTTGTTTCTACGTCAAATGTTTTTTTTGCTGGTTCAATTTTTACGGCCGCTCTTTCTACAGAGATGGTTATTTCATCAGTTTTAATAACGGTTGTTTTTAGAGAAATAGTTTTAAATTCCTTTTTGGGAAAATCTACAGAGAGTGTAAACTCTTTAGTCTTAAATATTTCATGTGTCAAGGATTGAATAGAAAGATAATACTTTCCATATTTAATACCATCAAATTCAAATAGTCCTTTTTCATTGCTAATTGTTCCCATTAGTATAGAGTCATTAGAATTTAAGAGAACAACGTTACAAAAAGGAATAGCTTTGGTGATACCTTCCTCATATATATAGCCATATATCTTACCTGATTGAGAGAATACTGTAATAGTGCTTAACATTATTACTAAGGCAAGAAAATAGCGCATAAATTATTCCTTGT
>MDSV01249718.1_pt1 | contig 11961 bp, 10 predicted proteins | sample 810851 | NCBI WGS metagenome assembly MDSV01 (sample SAMN05326640, study PRJNA326480) | marine metagenome | isolation source: seawater | place: Atlantic Ocean: North East | collected 2012 | reverse complement strand
GGAAAACTAATTACAAAAAATGCTGCAGATACAATTAAAAGAGTATGTTTAGAGTTAGGTGGAAAAGGTGCAAATATTATATTTTCAGATGCAGATGAAAAAGCAATTCGTAGAGGTGTAAGAAGAGTTTTTAATAATTCTGGTCAAAGTTGTAATGCACCAACACGCATGCTTGTAGAAAAATCTATATATGAAAGAGCAGTTAAAGAAGCTGTAGAAGTAGCAAATAAAACAGAAGTTGATAAATCTGAAAAAAAAGGCAATCACATAGGTCCTGTTGTTTCTAAAATTCAATACGATAAAATACAAAATTTAATTCACAAAGGAATAGAGGAAGGGGCTAATCTATCCGCAGGAGGTCCAGATAGACCAAGTCATCTAAACAAGGGTTACTTTGTTAGACCAACTATTTTCTCAGATGTAAAAAACAACATGACTATTGCTAAAGAAGAAATATTTGGTCCTGTTATTTCAATAATGCAGTTTTCTTCAGAAGATGAGGCAATTGAAATTGCAAATGATACATCATATGGATTAACAAATTACATTCAAACTAAAGATAAAGATAAGGCTCAACGTGTAGCTAAAAAATTACGTTCTGGAATGGTTGAAATAAATGGAAATAGTTTTGCCAATGGAGCTCCTTTTGGAGGTTACAAACAATCGGGCAATGGTCGAGAAGGAGGAAGTTGGGGTATAGAAGAATATTTAGAATTAAAATCAATAAGTGGCTGGGATTAAAAGTTTTTAAATTTTAACTTTATAAATATTTTGAGCAGTTTTATTAGCAATTGAATTTGCCTCGTCTACAGAAAGCTTTGATAGTATATTTCTAGTTACTTTGATCCATTCATGTAATCCTTTACCTAAATCTACAACTGGCCAGTCGCTACCCCATACAATTCTATTTGGACCAAAACAATTTAAGATATGATCAACATACGGTTCTATATTTTCCAATGAAGAAGTTCCAGGACTACAATAAGCCATTATTCCAGAAAGTTTGCATGAAAGGTTTGGCATTTTCGCTAATGCCTTTATGTCTTCTCTCCATGGGTCTAATTCATTTCCAGCTATGTTTGGAACCCCACAATGATTTAATACCATACTAGTATTTTCGCATGCTTTAACAAGTTCCAAAGCAATTTTTAATTGAGAAGCTAAAAAACAAACATCAAAAATTTTATTAGCTTTTCCAATCATATTTATATTTTTTCTAAATATATCATTCTCAGATAATTCATTAGGCATAACATGTAGTATTCTTCTATACCCAACAACTCCTATTTCTATAGTTTCACTAAGCCATTCTTCGAACCCTTCATCATATTCTGGTCGTATTGAAGCTATAATACCTTTTATTGAAGATTTAGAATTCGGTATAATTGAATTAACAAATCTTGTTTCATCCTTATAATAAGAATCATCAACTCCAGTTTCCATAAACAAAGCACCTGCAACTCCCAAATCTTCTGTTATTTTTTTATGGTTATCTAATGTAAAATTACCTGCAGCTAATTCTTTAATTTCATTAGTCCAACTATATTTAAATTTTTCACGATGAATTAAATGTAAATGAGTATCTAACAAAGGTATCATTACAATATATACTAGCTTCTTTTTAAAAGATTAACAACTTTAAAATTATAATATAAAAATTACTAATAAATTGTTAATATTTAATGTAAAATAAATTAAAAAAATGAATATAAAAAAGAAGATAACTAAATTATTTTTTTCATTTGGAAATGAAGACCCTTCATTAAAACAAATAATTTTTAATTTTATTTTAATTTTTATTCCTGCATATTATTTTTATCCAATAAAAATATTTAGAAATCAGATTTTAAAACTTCAAGGAATAGATTTAGGAGTATCTGAAGTTTTTATTAAAAGTGGGTGTAAGTTTGACTCACCTCAAAATATATCCATTGGTAAGAATGTTTTTATAAATAAAAATGTAATTTTTGAAGGTAATGGGAAAATAGTTATAGGAAATGAAGTACAGATTGGGCCAAACACTGTATTTACTACAAGTGATCATGATATAAAAAATAATCATGAAGTTAAGTATGCAGATATTAAAATTCTTGAAAATACTTGGATTGGTGCATCTGTAACTATTGTACCAGGTGTGATCATTGGACCAAATGTAATTATTGGTGCTGGTTCAATTGTAACTAAAAGTTTTTCAAATTGTAAAATTGTTGGTAATCCTGCAAAAATTATTAATTAATTTGTCATAATTTTTATTTTTTAAAAGGCATTTCTGTAATAATTCCTTTTCTAATTACATTATCTTCAGTTTCAACCAAGACTTCATTTCCAGCATCCCAAAAATTTCTCAAAATCATCGATATGCCAATGTTTGACTTAAATCTTGGTGAGTAAATACCTGAGGTTATCTGTCCAATTTTTTTATTATTAATTGAATAAACAGGATATGGTTTTATGAAAGAGGTACAAGGTTCACCATCAAATAATATTCCCATAATTTTTTTTTCAATACCTTTTTTCTTTATGTGTTCTAGAGAATTTTTGCCTATAAAATCATGATTACTATTTTCTGAAAAGTATTTGCCAAAATTACATTCATATGGATTATTCTCTATATTGAATTCGTTACCATATGAAAGCAAACCTCCTTCTATTCTGTCTATTAAGTTGGGGCAGCCAGGTGCAATGTTGAAGTTTGCACCTGCATTCCATAAAGTATCCCAAAGCATAGAACCTTTATCAAAACCAGAGAAATAAATTTCAAAACCATCTTGATTGCTATAACCAGAACGAGCAATAATTTGATTTGAACCATCAAAATTTAAAGATTTAAAATGAAAAAATTTAATTGATTTTATTTTTTCACCAAATACAGATATCATAAGTTCTTCAGATTTAGGTCCTTGAATTGCTAAAGGGTAAATATGGGGCTCTTCAATATTTACTTTTAAATTTAACCCTGATGCTAAGCCTTTTGCCCATAAAATTACATCTGAGTCAGCAACAGAAAGCCAGTATTTATGATTATCTAATTTTAATAAAACTGGATCATTTATCATCCCAGCATTTTCATCAATAAGCGGAATATATAAACACTTTCCAACTGACATGTTTTGTATAGATCTTGGAGTCATATATTGAATTAATTTTTCAGATTCTTCACCTGTAATTTGTACTTGTCTTTGGCATGAAACATCCCATAGTTGCACATTTTCATTTAAATGCCAGTAATCCTCTTCTACTGATGATTTATATGACTTTGGCATAAGCATATGATTTACAACAGTGAAACCACTAACACCATTTTGTTCAACTTTATGTGTGAATGGTGTCCTTCTAATACGTCTTGACATATTAAGTTCAGGAATTTTCATCATTAGTTATAAATTATTGTGACCACCAAATAGAATAGCTATTTGGTGCAATCATAATAGGTATGTGGTATTTTTTTTTATTATCTTCCATTCTAAATCTTACAATAATTTCTGAAACAAGGTTTTTGGAAATTGATTTATTAAGATTTAAAAAAAAATCTTTAGTATTAATAATAATTTCATAGTTATATGAACAATCCTCTGATGATAAGTTAAATTCTTTTGCAATTCTACCACCTTCATCAGTATAAGATTCCAAGATTGTCTTTCTATTGCCATTATTATCTATTTGTTCAATTTTAAATTTAACCTTAGTCGCATGTGTTCCATCAAGAGAATTTAATAAATGTGATGAAAAAAATGCCATATAGTTATTTACTCAATTGAAGCTTTATCACGCTTGTCACTTACTGCTGCCACAATAGGGCTTATAACACCTTTAGCTTTCACATTAATACAAGCAGTTTTTCCACTTTCTAAAGCTCTTTTTAGGGCGGGAATTAATTCTTCTCTTTTTGTTACCAATTCTCCATATCCTCCGAAGCCTTCAAAAATAGAATGAAAAGGTATATCTCTAAAATCTGTAGCAAAATGTTTGCCATTTTTAAATAATCTTTCTTGTTGTTGAGATATACAATCAAGACCACCATTATTATCAATTACAACAACTATTGGTTTTTTTTCTTGGAAAGCCGCTTCTATTGATAGACCTCCTGAGAGAAAAGCACCATCGCCACTAATTAAAACAACATTTGAATTGGGATTTATATTTTTAGCAGATATAGCAAATGGAACCCCTACCCCTAACATACTGAATGTTCCTGGATGTAAAATTCCACCTAATCTTTTACCTTTGGTTCCTGCAATATTAATTGCTATTTCAGACCAAAAATGAGTATTACCACCATCAATTACAAGCCAATCGTTTTCTTTTAAAACTTCTTGAACATCTAAGGCTAATTGTAAAGGATGAATTTTTCCACCTTCTTTTATTACTTGGTCATTTTCTTTTTTTAGATCTTCTAAAGTACTTTCAACCCATTTGTTTTTTTCTTGCCTATTGTAATTAAACCACTTTTTATCTGATTTCCATTTACCCTGTTTCTTTAATTCAAGTAATTTATCTAAAAAAACATATGGATCTGATAATAAATTTATATCTGCCGCTCTATTTAATTCTACTTCTTCATGGGAGCCATTGATACAAATTAATTTTGTAGATTTTGGAAACAAAGGTGGATTTCCAAAGTTCATTTGATTATCTAGTCTAGATCCAATCATTAAAACAAGGTCTGATTCACTAAGAGCAATCTTAGATGGAGGATATTGATGAATATCAGCTAAACCCATATATGCTTCAGTCTCTTCACCTAATAATTTTTGATGATAAGGAATATTAAATATAGGAATATTTAATTCATATCCGGCTTCATCTAATTTTTTTTCAGCATTTGACCACCAAACTCCATGTCCACCAATAATAACTGGTTGTATTGCATTAATTGTTAAATTTAATATTTCATTTAAAGTTTCAGGATCGGGCCAAGCTTTCGAAATAGGTTTTTTTTGATGAGAGAATGGTCTTTCTTCTAATCCTGTATCCTCAGAAAAAGAAGAAAACATAATATCAACTGGAACACTTAAATGTACTGCCCCAGGATAACCATTTGTAGCTATTCTATATGCTTTATCAACAAATTCTCTTATTCTAGTACCGTCAGTAATTCTAGCACTGTATTTAGTTAGAGGTGCCGCTATTGAAACATCATCTATTTCTTTAAAACCACCTGAACCTTGACGTTTTAAACTACTTGATCCAGTAATAAAAATTACAGGAGATCTTTCTCCCCAAGCTTCCATCATAGAGGGAACTGCATTAGCAAAGCCTTCGGGGCCTACAATACAAACTGATGGTTTTCTTGTAATTCTTGTATGACCATCAGCAAGATGACCAGCGATTTGCTCATGGGGGCAATTAATAACATTTATTTGACACTCCATAAAGCCTTCTAATGCTGGATTACAAAAACCTCCTGATAGAGTAAAAACGTTTTCAATTCCTTTATCTTTTAGCGCTCTCGCTACTAATGCACCACCTCTTATTTTTTTTTCAATCATTGTTTAGTACTTTATATCCTTAAAATATTTCTCAGCTATTATTTTTTCATCTACGTCATTAACATTAGTCAAACCAACTAAACCTAAATTTGTGCTTAATTCTTCTTTTATTAAATTTATAATTCTTCTAAGTCCCTTAGCTCCATCTGCGCCTACTGCATACATCAATGGCCTCCCCAGCATAACAAAATTTGCTCCTAAAGCTAAAGCTCTTAAAATATCACTGCCACTTCTTATTCCACTATCAAATATGATAGGAAAATCTTTACTTAAAGCTTTTCTAATTTGTGGCAAAGCATTTATTGCTGCTGTGGCACTATCTAATTGTCTACCACCATGATTTGATACTTGTATAGCATCAGCGCCAGCCTCTTTAATTTTAATAGCATCTTCAGAATTCATTACACCTTTAATAATTAACTTATCTTTCCATGCATTTCTTATTCTCTTTAGGGTATCCCAATCAGTTGCGCCTCTACTTTCCTTTCTTCTAAAAATTTGATCGCCACTTTTTGAAGTAACATAATTCATTGGTCTTGGAGAACCTTTTAAAAGTGTTGTTAAACTCCATTGAGGATGAATCGCAAAATCTAAAAATTGCTTTAATCCAATTTTAAATGGGTAACCAAATCCATTTCTATCATCTCTGGCTCTTCTAGAAAGTATTGGAACATCTACAGTCAAAATTAAAACTTTATAACCAATGTTTTTAGCCCTTTCTAATAGTTCCATAATAAATTCTTCACTTTGAAAAATATAAATCTGCATCCATGAATGGCCCTCAGAAAAACTGTGCATCTCTTCTAAAGTCGTACTAGATGCCATTGAAACGCAGGTGGGAATATTGTTATATGCGCTTTCTTTTGCAAACATTTTATCAGCTTCTGGCCATGATAGATTAGTCATTCCCATAGGAGCAAAACCAAAAGGATAGTCAAAATCAAAATCAAAAATTTTTTTTTTCAAGATTCTATTTTCAACCTTCCTAAATACCTTAGGCTCAAGTCTAATTTGATCTAATGCAATGCTATTTATTTCAGCAAGCTTATCATCACCTGAAGCACCATCAATAAAATCAAAAATTAACTTTGGTAAACGTTTTTTTGATAATTTAATAGCATCTTCAATTGTGTGAATTTTAGTACTGGGTTGAATATTATTACTCATTTATAATTATCAATATTCTAATATAAAATATAATTCTATTATAATATATAATTAGTTTTTTAAAATACCTTGCCATGGAGACGGACCTTCAGGAATATTTTCTTTAAGCCCTCTTGGAATATCTCTATTAATATCATACATTGGTAATTTGCAAATTTCACCCTTATGTACTTCTCCATTATCGCATAAAACATCAACTATAGCTCCTGGGCCATAATCTTTACTATTCATATGAACAATACTTACACCACAAACTTGGTATGGCGACCAGGTGCTAGAGGTTACTAAGCCAATTTTTTTATTATTTAATTTTATTTCACTATCTACTACAGCAAAACTATCTTTAACTCTCATACCCCAAGTTAAGCAGTCTTTATTTGCTTTAAGTAGAAAATCTCTTCCAATAAATTCTCCTTTATTAAAATCGATATATTTTCCTAAACCCACAGAAAATGGTGTTCTATCTTTTGTGAAATCTCTACTTGCAGACAAGAGGCCTGCTTCTATCCTTCTTGCTCTAAAACCTGGAGAAGCAGTAAGAATCATTCCCATTTTTTTTCCTGTCTCAAATATTAAATCACCTACTTTTTTTGCATCATTTTCTGATCTTAAATAAATTTCCCAACCTAATTCATTTGTAAATCCTGTTCTACTAATGATTACTTTTTGTGAAGCTATTGACACCTCTGCCCAATCAAAAAATTGAAATCTACTTCTTATTGGCTCATCAATTATTTTATCAAGCAGTTTTAAAGATTTAGGACCTTGTATTTGACTTACCCAAACATTTGGATCTTTAATTTCAACTTTTAAATTAATTGAATGCGCTTTATACCAACTAAACAAGTGGCCATCTCCTTGAGCAAACCAAAATTTATTATCATCTAATTTAAGCAATAGACCATCTGCGATCATCCCACCATCATGATAACAAGCAAATTGGTACGAACATCGTCCAATTTTTATTTTTGAAATATCTCTTGTAAAAATTTTTTGTAATAATTTTTCTGCATCTGGGCCAGAAATTTCATATGGATGCTCACCTGTATGTCTTAAAATTATTTCTTGTTTAACTTTCCAGTACATTTCATCCCGAGAAGTATTAGATAGTTTTTCAAGAGTAAATCTACCATCAGCATAATTGGTATACTCTGGATCTAGAGGTAATTCTTGATAACTAAGAGGATGCGTTTTCATTGGTCTTGCTAATTCAACTGCACTGCCTTTTTCTATTGGTATAGCTTTTATTACAAAGCGATAATTATTTTGAGAAATTGCCATTTTATTTATTTAGATTATATCAACCAAAGAAATTTTAAAATCAAATTATGCTTTTTAGTAGTTTAATATGCCTTGGTTTAATTTCACAACAGCCCCCAATTAAGGATGCTCCTTTTCTTAAGGTGCTAATTACAAAATTTTTATATTTATTTCCTAAATATTCATTATTTCTTGTACCAAGTAATTCTATTGGGTCTTCATATTCTCTATCACCTTCAAAACCATCCTCATTAAAAGTTTTTTCATTATTTGTTGGTAAATTCTTAAATAAATTCATCTTATAACCAAATGGAAGGTTTTGTTTGTCTAGAATAGGAAGGCTTAGTTCAACAATTTCTGGAGATACACATGCTGAAATAATTCCACAACAATTATAATCTTTAATAATGTTAAATAATTGATTTAATGTTTCACCAGATGGTAGATTTGCATCATAACGTAAGTGTACACCAACAAGAACTTGTTTTTTGAAATTTTTAGTTGCCTCTAAAGCTAGTTTAATTTCTTTTATTGAGCTTAAAACATCTAAATAAAATATATCAACGTGTTCATTTAAAATTTTTGCAATTTCAAAAAAATATTTATAAATCGTTTCTTCTGTCTCAAATTGTATAGGCGAATAGGTGTTACCTTGATTAGGTAATGAGCCAGCTATTATAACTTTTTTATTAGACTCATTTCTTGCTCTTGATGCAATTTCTCCAGCTGACTGCGTTGCTACTTTTAGAGAGGATAATAGATTATATTTTTCCAACAACCTTCTTCTCACACTAAAATTAGCTGTTACAATTAATTCAGATCCAGAATTTATAAAATCTTTATGCATATTTAAAACCATAGAATGTAAAGTCTTATCTATAAGAGCTTGAGCAGACCAAAGATCTCCTTTTGTACGCAATCCCATTTCCATTAATGTTTGACCAGAACCACCATCAAGGATGTAATTTTTATTTTTTTCAAACATTGATTAAAATTTTATAAAGAAGTTAATAGGGGGGACGTGGCGCATTAAAATGCGCCACTAAAATAATAATTTTAAGCGAACCACCAACGTTCAGAAATTTTATTACCATCACTTTCCCAGTTTCCGGCAACATCATCTCCATGAGCTAGTTTTTTTGATCCTGCACCTACATATTGATTAAATGCATAAACAATTGCACCGCCATCATAATTACAAAGAGCTTGACACTCCCAGTACATTGCTTTTCGTTTTTCAAAATCTAGTTCTGAACGAGCTGATCTTACTAATTCGTTAAATCTCTTTGTTGCATCAGTTTTAACGATATTACCCCAAGCAGCTTCGTTCCACTCAGTATCATCAGTAAATGCTGCAGACCACATCATATCTTCTGTTGGTCTACCACCCCATGAACTCATACTGAAGCCTTTAGTATTCCATACATTACTCCAGTAACCATCTTCAGGTTCTTTTTTAACACGTAAATCTATTCCACACTCTTGTGCAGATGCAGCAATTAGGTTTGTTGCATCAGTACATCCAGCATAAGGAACTTCTGAAGTGCTGATCTCTATCGGACCAGTAACACCTGATTTTTTCCAATGATATGAAGCTTTATCTGCATCAAAATCTCTTTGCTCTAAAGCATTATTATGGAATGGATGGGCTGTCGCTATAGGATGATCATTACCTAAAGTACCATATCCAAGCATAATTTTATCGACAATTTCTTGTCTCTTAATTGCATATTTCATTGCCATGCGTACATCGAAATTATCAAATGGAGCAACATCCAATCTCATTGGTGCAGTATAGTGAGCAAATCCTGATGCCGCAGTAATCTCAACGTTTGGATCTCTTGATAAAAGAGTAGCAGTTCTTAAGTCTACTCCATTCATCCAATCAATCTCTCCGTTCAGAAGAGCTGCTTGCCTAGTAGCTGGATCATTAATTCCAATTACTTCAACTGAGTCAAAGTGAGCATAAGAATCACCTTTGAAATAATTTGGATTTCTTTTTCCAAATTTTGCTCCAACTCCTGGGTCGAACTCATCCATAATATATGGACCAGTACCAATTGTTGATTGTGCATCAACTACACCATCCTTAGTTGGTTTAATCATAATATGATAGTCAGTAGTAATTGCTGGCCAATCGGCATTTGCACCTTTAAGTTTAAAAATAACTCTATTAGGTCCGTCAGCTGAAATAGTGTCTATTTGAGATAATAGGCCACCAGCTGCAGAAGCTGTATCTGGATTCATATGATATTGATAATTCAATACTACATCCTCTGCTGTCATAGTTTTACCATTATGAAATTCAACACCTTTAACTAAATCATAAACCCATGTCTGTGCATCATCTGACTCTATAGTTTCAGCAAGTTCAGGTACAACAGCATGGTCTGAGTCAACAACTGTTAAGCAGTTTTGATATGACCAAGCAACAGCTTGCATAAAAGAGCTTTGATATGTAGCTGGATCAAGTGTATCAGTTGTATCAGCTGCTCCGTTACCCCATCTAAAATGACCGCCTTTATTTGCTGAAGCTGCAACAGCTTTATCAGCTAATGATAAAGCAATAGGAAGAGTAACTCCTGTTGCAAGCACGGACATTACGAACTGTCTTCGACTTATTATGTTATTAGTCAATCGTGATGACTGTTCATTAATATATTTATCTATTTTTTTATCTTTCATTTTTCCTCCCTATTTGAAACAAAAATCTTAAGCATTTGTTGATTATTTATCTAAATTTAACAAAAAACAAACTTTATGGGTATATACAAACATATATAAAGATTTAATTCAACGGATAATTTGTTAAATTTAGGTTGCATTTTGTCCTATTTTCATAATAACATTTGATTGATAACCTAAATAACTGAGGAGTTTAAAAATTAGCGGAATTCACCCAATTTTTAAGACTGTATTATTACGTATAGGTCTTGGTATTATTACAGTCTTTGCATTTTCTGTAATAATTTTTAGTTGTTTTTCATTCTTGCCAGGAGATTTTGCAACAGAGATACTAGGACAAAGTGCTACAAAATCTGCTGTTGAAGCATTAAGGTTAGAATTAGGTTTAGATAAACATCCTGTAATTAGATACTTTGAATGGCTTGGAAATGTTTTCCAGGGTGATTTTGGTAGTTCTTTTTCAGGAAGATCAAAAGTACAAGGAGATCAAGGAGATAGATCAAGGGAGGTAATTGAGCTTATAATACCAAGGTTAAAAAATACATTATTTTTAACTGCTGTTTGTGCAGTTATAGCCATTCCTCTTTCATTATTTTTAGGAATATCTGCTGCTCTATATAGAAATTCTTTTTATGACAGATCTGCTACTGGTTTTAGTTTAGTAACTACCTCTTCTCCAGAATTTTTTACTGCATATATTTTTATTTTATTACTTGCTACTTTGTTTCCATTATTTCCTACAATATCAAATGTTAATGAAGATACATTATTGATTGAAAGATTCTATAAAACTGCACTTCCTGTTTTTACACTTACATTAGTCACTATGGGTCATATGATGAGAATGAGTCGCTCTGCAATAATTAATATTTTATCAAGTGAGTATATTGAAATGGCTAAATTATCAGGTGCTACGAAATATGAAGTTATAGTAAAACATGCATTACCAAATGCTTGGGCACCTATTGCTCAAGTAATCGCAATAAATTTAGCTTACATGCTTATTGGTTCTGTAGTGGTTGAATATGTTTTTAATTATCAAGGAATTGGGAGGTTGATGGTTGGTTCTGTTTATAATAGAGATCTTCCCGTTGTACAAGGATGTGCTCTAATTTTTGCTTCAACTTATGTAATTCTTAACTTGATTGCTGACTTAGTAGGCATCATTTCTAACCCTAGACTTTTATATCCCAAATGAACGAAAATACAAATTCATATTCAGCAACTAGAGAGGTTGGAAATATTTTACAACGTCGAACAAAAATTGAAAGATTAAAGATTGCATTATCAAAGGCACCATTATCAGCATGGTTTGGAATGATTGTAGTTTTAATTTATTTAATTGCTGCTTTGTTTGCTC
>MDSV01125205.1_pt1 | contig 11961 bp, 10 predicted proteins | sample 810851 | NCBI WGS metagenome assembly MDSV01 (sample SAMN05326640, study PRJNA326480) | marine metagenome | isolation source: seawater | place: Atlantic Ocean: North East | collected 2012 | reverse complement strand
GAAGAAAGAGGTCAAGCAGAAGCTATTGCAAAATCAATTGAATGTTGCATGAAATTAAAAGTACCTACTTTAGCAATTATTATTGGTGAAGGGGGATCAGGTGGTGCTATAGCATTAGCTTCATCCAACAAAGTGATAATGTTTGAGAATGCAATTTATTCAGTAATATCTCCTGAGGGCTGTGCAACAATTTTATGGAGAGACCCCAAAAAGATGCTTGATGCAGCAAAAGCAATGAGGTTATCTGCTAAAGATCTTTTAGAACTTAAAGTTATAGATGAAATAATCTTAGAGCCATTAGGAGGAGCACATCGAGATAGAAATTTAATGTTAAATAATTTGAGAGAGTCTATTTCTAAAAATTTGGAATTTTTTAAAGAAATGTCTCATGAAGAAGTTTTAAATCAAAGAAAGAATAAATTTTTAAAAATTGGAAGAGGCAAAGGATTTACAAATAATCCAGAAAGTCTAAGTGCAATAGAAGAAAATAAAAATAGAATTAATGAATTTTTTAAAAATAAAAAAAATATATATTACTTATCAGGATCAATCCTTTTATTATTAGTTTTGATAGGTTATTTTTTATAACGCACCACAACAACGTTTATATTTTTTTCCTGATCCACATAAACATGGCTCATTCCTGCTCATTTTTTTCCCAATATATTTTGGATCAATTTTTGCAGGTTTGAATTCCTCTTTTTTTTTTGGTTCAGAATGTACGACTCTTAAATTTATTAAAACAGTAATATAATCAGATTTTAATTTTTCTAATAGATTAGAAAATAAATCAAATGCCTCTTTTTTATATTCAACTAAAGGATCTCTTTGACCATAAGATCTGAGACCAATAACTTGTCTTAATTGTTCTAAATATTGTATATGGGATTTCCAGTTAAGGTCTATTGATTGTAGTAAAATTGTTTTTTCTATATCTTTAGATTGAACATCACCTAAAATCTTTGTTCTTTCATTTCTATTATCATTAAATTTATCTATAATTCTTTTTCTAAAATCATTATCTTTAAGATCAATAATTTCTTTAAATTCTTCATCATTTAAACTTTTTCCCATTAAACTCTTAAATTTTGTGACAAAATCATTGTTTCTAGGGTTTGATATTTTTTGTATCTTAAGTTTTATTAAGTCATCAATAATTTCATTTAAAAAACCTTCAGAATATGAGAATATTTCATCACTATTAATTGCATCATTTCTTTGAGAGAAAATTACATGTCTCTGATCATTTAAGACATTATCAAACTTAATTAATGTTTTTCTAATATCAAAATTTCTAGCTTCAACTTTTTGTTGAGCTCTTTCTAGAGCTTTGTTTATCCAGGGATGATCTATACTCTCACCATCTTTTAATCCAAGTTTTTGAAGAATGTTATTCATTGACTCTGAGCCAAAAATTCTCATTAAGTCATCCTCTAAACTTACATAAAAAATTGAGCTTCCTTCATCTCCTTGTCTTCCAGATCTACCTCTTGCTTGATTATCTACCCTTCGAGACTCCATTCTTTCTGTTCCAATCACGAACAAACCACCTAAAGATTTAATTTCTTCTTTGTTAGCTTTTAGTTGATCCTCGGGTATAGATCCTTTTTTTCCACCCAACTGAATATCAACACCACGACCTGAAATACTTGTTGTAATTATAACGGATCCTTTTTTACCAGCATTAGCAATAGTTACCGCCTCATTCTCATGGTTTTTAGCATTTAAAACAACATGCTTAATTTTTTCTTTGTCTAATAATTTTGAATAAACTTCTGATTTATTAACACTAGAAGTAAAAATTAAAAGTGGTTGGCCAGTTTCATTACATTCTTTTATTTTTTTTATAATTGCCTGATTCTTTTCTTCTTCGGTTCTAAAAATTTGATCATTATAGTCTCTACGTATCATTGGATTGTTAGTTGGAATAACAACTACAGGCAAATTATAGATTTCAAAAAACTCCTCCGCTTCAGTTGCAGCTGTACCAGTACAACCTGATATCTTTTTATAAAGTTTAAAGTAGTTTTGATAAGTAATTGAAGCTAGTGTTTGATTTTCTGCTTGAATTTCAATTTTTTCTTTTGCCTCTAAAGCCTGATGAAGTCCATCTCCAAATCTTCTGCCTTCCAGAATTCTTCCAGTTAACTCATCGATAATTTTTAAACTACTATCCTTAACTATATAATCTTTACCTTTTTCAAATAAATGATTTGCTCTTAATGCTTGATTGACATGATGGACTAAAGATAAATTTTCTGGATCATAGAAATTATTGTTCTTTAATATTCCTGCATTAGAAAAAATTTTTTCAACATTGTTTATTCCCTCATTTGTTAGAAAAATATTTTTATCTTTTTCATCAATATCATAATCTTTTTTTTCTAATTTTTTGACTAATTTATCAATAGCCAAATATTGATTTGTTTTATCTTCTGACGCACCTGATATAATCAGAGGTGTTCTTGCTTCATCAATTAAGCAAGAATCTATTTCATCAACAATAGAGTAGTGATGTTCTCTTTGTACTTTTTCATCTTTAGAGTACTTCATGTTATCTCTGAGATAATCAAAGCCTAATTCACTATTAGTTGCATAGGTTATATCACAATTATAATTTTTTTTTCTTTCATAATCATTTTGATCATTATTAATAAAACCTGAAGTTAGTCCTAAAAAATTATATATTAGACCCATGTCTTGGGAATCTCTTTTCGCAAGATAATCATTAACAGTTACAACATGAACTCCTTTTTCCTCAAGAGCGTTAAGGTAAGCAGATAAAGCAATAGTCAAAGTTTTACCTTCACCAGTTCTCATCTCAGCAATTTTATTTTGATGAAGAGCTATTCCTCCTATAAGCTGCACATCATAATGACGTTCATTTCTTGTTCGTCTTGAAGCCTCTCTGACAAGAGCAAAGGCCTCAGGTAAAATTAAATCTAATGATTCACCATTTTTGATTTTTTCTTTGAATTCTAAAGTTTTCTTTGGAAAATCTTCGTTTTGAAAATTTACAGTTTTTTCTTCAAATAAATTTATCTTATCAACAATCTTGATAATTTTATCTAATTCCCTCTGATTACCAGATTTAATGAATTTGGAGATAAAGTTTAAAGGATTTAACATTAGTTTTTGGTATATAATTTAATTATATCTTTTAATATAATTATTAAATAATTATTTTAAATAGTATGGGAATTAATTTTTCTAATTTTTTGACCTCTAAATCCAAAAATCGTCAAATGATGGAGTTTCAAGATTTAGATCATTTAGATGGATTGGGAATATCTACAGTAAGTGCCAATCTATATAAAAATGACAGGGACGATTTAGTCCTTTTTTATTTTCGAGAAGGAGCAAATTTTGCCTCTGTTTATACAAAATCAAAAATTATTTCTGAAAATATTAAATGGAATTTAAATCAAAAAACTAAAAAAATTTTCTCATTATTAATTAACACCAGAAATGCTAATGCATTTACTGGTGAACATGGTTATCAAAGTATGCAAAGTATAGCAGAAATAATTTCTGAAGAATTATCTAAAAAACAAAAAACGGATGAAAGCAATCCAGAAAAAATAAAACCTAAAAATATTATGTTTGGATGCACAGGTACTATTGGAGAAAAATTTCCATTTGAAAAAATTAAATTAAAGATTTCATATTTGATTAAGCAAATTAAATATATTCAAAATAAATATATATGGATGAAAGCCGCTCTTGGAATAATGACAACAGACACACAGCCTAAAATTGCAATGGAGGAGTTTTTAATTGGAAATACACCAATAAAGATTTATGGAATTGCAAAGGGATCTGGAATGATCCATCCAAATATGGGCACTACATTGGGGTATATTTTTACTGATGCAGATATATCAAATGAAATTCTAAAGAAATTATTAAAAAAGAATATTGAGAATACTTTTAATGCTATTAGTTGTGATGGTGACACAAGTACAAATGATATGATTTCAATTTTTTCAACTGGAAAAGCTAAACATGTAAAAATTAACAGTATACTGGATAAAAATTTAAAAACTTTTGATGACGCTTTAAATAAAGTTTTATTAAATTTAGCAAAAAGAGTAGTTGCTGATGGAGAAGGGGCATCTAAGTTTATTAGTATAAATGTTTCTAACTCTAAAACAGATCATGATGCAAAAAAAATTGCATTTTCAATTGCAAATTCACCTCTTGTCAAAACTGCAGTAACTGGAGAAGATCCTAATTGGGGAAGAATAATAATGGCTATAGGAAAATCAGAGACATCAATTAATTTAGATAAGCTTTCAATAAAATTTGGAGATTTAAATGTTGTTCAAAAAGGAAAAGTCTCCAGTCAATATAATGAGAAAGAAGCGGGTGATTATATGAAAAATTATTATATTGAAATAAATGTTAATATTGGAAGTGGTAACAAAAATTTTACAGCATACACAATGAACTTGACTAAAAAATATATAGAAATTAACTCAGATTACAGAAGTTAGAAGTATTGATTTTTTTTAGAAAGTAATTAAGTAAACTTTATGATCAAATATAGTTTAGTTTGCAAAGAATGTGATTTGACTTTTGAAAGTTGGTTTGCAAATTCAAAGGAATATGAAAAATTAAAAAAAAAAAAAATTATTGAATTGCCATAATTGTAATTCTTGCAATGTTAATAAAAGTTTAATGGCTCCCAGTTTAATTAGTAAGAAAAATAATGATAAAATTAAAAATAATTATAATAAATATAAAAAGATAAAAAAAACAATTCTAGAATATCAAAAATTTATTAAAAATAATTTTAGATATGTTGGTAAAAATTTTGCTTACGAAGCAAGAACAATTCACTATAATGATAAAAAAAAAGAAAAAGGTATTTACGGAACCGCCTCTAAAAAAGATTTAAGAGAACTGCGAGAAGAGGGAATTGATACGCAAATGATTCCTTGGGTGAAAGATAATAGTAATTAGTTCTTTATAAATTTTGCAATATAATTAACAGATTTATCATTACTTATTTCCCATTTGTTTGTAATAATATTTAATTTCATTCCATCTAGACGGTTTAATTTTAAATTATTTTTTTTTAAAATTTTTGTTAATTCATCAGGTTTTATAAATTTTTCCCATTCATGTGTTCCTATAGGAAGCCATCGTAAAATATATTCCGCACCTATGATTGCAAATGCATAAGATTTCAAAGTTTTATTCAATGTAGCAATAAACATTATTCCATCTTTTTTTAGAAGATTTGAGCAAGATTTTAAAAAAAAACTTACATCCTCTACATGCTCAACAATTTCCATATTTAAAATTACATCAAATTTTTTCTTAATTTTGAGTTTTTCAGGTGAGGCACAAATATATTTAATCTTAAGGTTATTCGTTTTAGCATGTAGTTTTGCAACGGTAATATTTTTTTTAGATGCATCTATAGCTGTAACTTCTGCCCCCAATCTATACATAGGTTCAGATAGTAATCCACCTCCACAGCCAACATCTAAAATTTTAATATCTTTTAGGGGTGTCTTTTCCCGATTTATTTTGAATGTTTTGATTATATTTTCTTTAATATATGAAATTCTGATAGGGTTAAATTTATGTAATGGCTGAAACTTACCATTTGGATTCCACCATTCCTCAGCAATTTTTGTAAATTTTTCGATTTCCTTAGAGTTTATACTATTCATAATTAACAATTAGTTGACATAACAATTAAGATGCATTTTATCAAATATAAATTAAATTATTTTTTTAGATAATTATGAAAACAATTGTACTGAAATTTGGTGGAACTTCTGTAGGGTCAATAGACAGAATTAAGAAAGTAACACAAATAATATTAAATTATAAAAGAAAAAGTAATAGAGTTATAGTTGTTTCTTCAGCAATGAGGGGTGTTACAAATGATCTAATAAATAAGTCAAAATTAATAAGCAATAATTTTGATAAAGCAGAATATGACGTACTTATCTCTACAGGCGAACAAGCAGCATGTGCCTTAATAGCGGGAAGACTTAATCATAATGGCTTTAAATCAAGGTCTTGGATGTCTTGGCAAGTACCAATTTTAACTGATGGCCAATATGCTAATGCAAGAATAGATAAAATTTTTACCAAAGATTTACAAAAATATTTAAAATCTGGTGGAATACCAATAGTGACAGGTTTTCAAGGCATAAATAATTACTCCAGATTAACAACTCTTGGAAGAGGTGGATCTGATGCATCAGCAATTATGATTGCTAAATTTTTAAAAGCAGATGAGTGTATTATTTATACAGATGTAGATGGTGTTTACACAACTGATCCAAAACTTCATAAAAAAGCAAAAAAGATTAAACAAATTGAATATGATGAAATGTTAGAGATGGCATCTTTAGGATCTAAAGTTATGCAGCCAACATCTGTTCAAGATGCAAAATTGAATAATATTGATATAAGTGTAAAATCATCATTTATAAATAAGCCAGGAACTTTAATTACAAAAAGTTTTAAGAAAAAAGAATTAAACAATCGAATTATTACTGGAATATCATCAACAAAAAATGACTCTAAGATTACTATTGCAGGAGTTAAGGATAAACCAGGGGTAGCAGCCTTAATTTTTGAACCTTTATCTAAAAATTTGATAAATGTGGATATGGTAGTTCAAAATATTTCATTAGATGGAAAAGAAACAGATTTAACTTTTACAATAAAGTCTGAAGATGTAAAAAAAACTGAAAAGATAATTAAAGCAAATAAAAAAATATCATACCGAAAATTATCTTTTGATAAAAATTTAGCTAAAATTTCTATTATTGGAGTTGGTATGATAACATCGCCTGGAATAACTTTTAGAATGTTTAAAGCTTTAGCATCTAAAAAAATAAATATAATGGTAATTTCAACTTCTGAAATAAAAATTTCTGTTTTGATTTCATCAAAATTTATAAAAAAAGCTATAACTGTTTTGCATAAAGAGTTTAAATTAGATTAAAGAAATGAGCATCAGACCTTTTAGAGATATAAAGAGAAGAAAGACTAAAGTCATAAATGTAGGCAATGTAAAGATTGGTGGAGATAACCCTATTTCTGTTCAATCTATGACAAATACTTTAACGACAGATGTTAAAGCTACAATTAATCAAATAAACGATATTGCAAATGAAGGTGCTGACTTAGTAAGAGTTTCTTGTCCTGATAAAGATTCCACTATTGCTCTTAAAAAAATAATTGAACATGTGCCAATTCCTATTGTTGCAGACATACATTTTCATTATAAAAGAGCAATTGAAGCAGCAGAGAGTGGAGCAAAATGTTTAAGAATAAATCCAGGAAATATTGGTGATAAAAAAAAAATTCATGAAGTTTTAAGTGCAGCGAAAAATAATGATTGTTCTATTAGAATAGGAGTTAACGCTGGATCTTTAGAAAAAGATATTCTAGAAAAATTTAAAGAACCTTGCCCAGAAGCTTTAGTAGAAAGTGCAATACGAAATATACAAATTTTAGAAGATCAAGATTTTTTTAATTTTAAGATAAGTGTTAAATCTTCAGATGTTTTCTTATCAATCGCTGCTTACAGGCAACTTTCTAAAGTAACAGATTATCCTTTACATCTTGGAATAACAGAAGCTGGTAGTTTTTTATCAGGAAGCATAAAATCATCTATTGGTATGGGGTCTCTCTTAATGGATGGAATAGGGGACACAATTCGAATCTCTTTATCAGATGATCCACCAAAGGAAATTAAAGTAGGAAACGAAATATTAAAATCTTTAAATTTGAGAAACAGAGGTGTAAAAATTATATCTTGCCCCTCATGTGCGAGACAAGCTTTTAAAGTAATCGATACTGTTAAAATTTTAGAAAAAAAATTATCCCATATTAAAACTCCAGTTACCTTGTCAATTATTGGATGTGTAGTAAATGGCCCAGGAGAGGCATCTATGACAGATGTAGGTATTACAGGAGGTGGAAAAGGTAACAACATGCTTTATTTATCTGGTGTTCAGTCAGAAAAAGTCTTAACAGAAGATCTTATTAAGAAAGTTGTTTTAGAGGTTGAAAAGAAAGCTTCTGAACTAGAAAGCAAATAAATGATCCCAAATAAAACAATTGAGGAATTAATAAATAAACACTCATTATTAGAAAAAGAACTATCTTCGGGATCAATAGATAAAAAAACTTTTGCAGAAAAATCAAAAGAATATTCAGATTTAAACGAAGTCATTGGTGATGCTAAAAATTATATATCTTATGAGAGCAATAAGTTAGAACTTCAAAAAATTTTAGATGATAAAACTTCAGATGAAGATTTAATGAAAATGGCAGAAATAGAGCTTAATGATCTCAATTCAGAAAAATTAAAAAATGAAAAAAGATTAAAATTATTTTTATTGCCAAAAGATGAGGCAGATAAAAAAGATGCAATTATTGAAATTAGAGCTGGAACAGGTGGATTGGAGGCTAGTTTATTTGCTTCTGACCTTTTTAAAATGTATGAAAAGGTTAGTCATAAAAAAAAGTGGACAGTTGAATTGATTTCTATTTCTAAAAGTGAAGCTGGAGGTTTAAAAGAAGTTATTGCATCTATTAAAGGTAGTAATATTTATTCTACTTTAAAATATGAAAGTGGTGTTCATAGAGTTCAAAGAGTGCCAGACACAGAAACTCAAGGTAGAGTTCATACTTCTGCTGCTACGGTTGCAGTTCTTCCTGAAGTAGAAGAAGTTGATTTAAGGATTAATGAATCTGATCTCAGAATTGATGTATTTAGAGCAGGTGGTCCTGGCGGGCAGTCAGTGAATACAACAGATAGTGCGGTAAGGATTACTCACATTCCAACTGGCATTTCAGTGTCTCAACAAGATGAAAAGTCTCAACATAAAAATAAAGCAAAAGGTATGAAAATTTTAAGAGCAAGACTGTATGAATTAGAAAGATCTAGGATAGAACAAGAAAGATCTAAAGATAGAAAAAATAAAATAGGAACTGGAGATAGATCCGAAAGAATTAGGACTTATAATTTTCCTCAAGGGAGAGTTACAGATCATAGGATAAATTTGACTCTACATAAATTAGAAGAGTTTTTAGAAGGAGAAGCGTTTGATGAAATGATAGAGTCTCTTACACTTCATGCTCAAGAAGAGAGTCTTAGTAATCTTAATTAAACATGAATTTGGAGGTAGCAATAAATAAAGGTACTGAAGAATTAAGAAAAAAAAATATTAAAACAGCTTTTTTAGATAGTGAGTTATTACTTTCAAAGGTTATAAATAAAGATAGAGAATTTATTATTTTAAATTTAGATAAAGAAATTAATTCTGAAGATTATTTATATTTTCAAAGATTAATTTTTGAACGTAAAAAAGGCAAACCAATAGCTTATTTAATTGGTAAAAAATCATTCTGGAAATATGAATTTGATATTGATGATAATGTATTGATCCCAAGACCTGATACAGAAATTATTGTAGAACAAGTGTTAGATATTTATAAAAAAAAGAACAAAATTAATTTTTTAGAAATTGGAGTAGGTTCAGGATGTATCTTACTTTCAATTTTAAAAGAAAGAAAAGATTTTTCAGCTACTGGAATAGATATTAGTAATCATGCAATAAAAATATGTAATACCAATGCTTATAAGTTAGGAGTAAAAAATAGAGTCAAATTATTTAAATCAGATATTGACAAATTCATTAAGGGCAAATATGATTTGATTATATCTAATCCTCCTTATATTAAAAAGTTAGATTTAAAATATTTGGAAAAAGATGTAATAAACTTTGAGCCAAAATTAGCTCTAGATGGAGGATTGAATGGAACATCAGAAATCAGAAAAGTTATTAAGAAATCATCTGAACTGATAAAAAAAGGTGGCAAATTAGTTTTAGAAATTGCCAATAACCAAAAAAAAGAGGTTAAACAATTATTAAGAAATAATAGCTTTTATATAAATTCGTTAGTAAAAGATTTGGGAAAAAACGATCGTTGTATAATTAGCACTAAAAAATAGAGAAGTAGTTTATGGTTACATTTAGAAACAATAATAATAGAAGAAACAATTTTAGAAGAAATGATAGAAATTTTAAATCTAATGGTGATAGATCCAAATATGGAACAAATTTCTCCAATAATGAAAATTTTCAAAGAAAAATTCCTGGAAGAAATAATCATAATGCCCCTAAATTAATTGAAAAATATAATAATTTAGCAAGAGAAGCTTTATCAATTGGTGATAAAATTTTATCTGAAAATTATTTTCAGCATGCTGATCACTTCACAAGGATATTGAATGAGCAAGAAAGTTTTAGAAAATCTCGATTTTCTAACGATGCTCCTGATATAAAAAAAGATGAGTCAGAGGATAATTTAGAAAAAAAAGAGCATAAACAAGAGGAAGCTGTAAGTAAGAATAAAGAAACTGAAGTGAAAACGGCTTAGCCAAATAATTAATTTAAGCCAATTATTTTTTCTGATTTTAAAACATCTAATTTAATTTTTTTAGTCTCAAATATTTTTCTTTGCTCACCTTTGAGAATTTTACCTGAGGGCAACTTAAGTGTTTGAGAATTTACCTTTTTTCCGTTAATAATTACTTCATAGTGTAAATGTGGACCAGTAGATTTTCCTGTTGATCCAACATATCCTATTGTCTGTCCTTGTTTGACTCTTACGCCATTTCGGATTCCTTTTGCAAATTTAGACATGTGTGCATAAATAGTTTGATAAGTTGAGTTGTGTCTTATTACTACACAATTTCCACCACCCCCACACCATCCAGCTTTTTTTATAATTCCCGAGCCTGATGCCATAATTGGAGTTCCCATAGGAGCAGCAAAATCTGTCCCACGATGCATTTTATTGAATCCATCAATCGGATGTTTTCTCATACCAAATGGTGATGATAGTCTTGCACCATTGATTGGTGTTTTCATTAAGGCTTTTTTAACACTCTTTCCATTTTTATCGTAATGACCAAGACTTCCTTCACCATCAAAATAGTAAAGTGAGTTGTCCTCACCACTCAAAATTAAATTAGCAAATAATATATTTCCTGTTTCAATTACTTTTTTATTCTCATCAACAAAAACTTCATACATTATTTGAAATCGATCTTTTTTTCTAATATCTCTTTGAAAATCAACTTGAAAACCATAAATTCTTGCTAATTCTATAATCGTATTTGCAGGTATTCTTTTATCCGATGCTGATTTATATAAACTTTGAAGAATAATATTTTCCTGGTAAATAATCTTTTTATCTAATTTAGTTAATAAAATCTGTTTATTAAAACTATTTTCCTCTTCATTTCTAGTTAAAAGGACTCTCTCTTTATTTGAAATTTGAAGTATAAAATCTTTTATTGAATTATTTGATTGGTCAATAGTAAGATAAATTTTTTGTGTAACATTTAATTTGTTTAAATTTATTTTTTCTGAAAGTTTTTTTTTTATATTTTCTATTTCTTTCTTGTTAATTGCATACTCATTTAAAATATTATCAAATGTTTCACCTACTTTTATTTGATGCCTTATTTTTTTATATTTTGGTTCTAAATTATTTAAAAAATAGTTAGTAGTTTTTTTAAAATAAACATTGTTTATAATCTCTTTATAATTGTTATTTATTCTATTCTTTGTATAATTGTAATAACTGGTGAAGATAATGGTAATTATAATTAGAGCGCTTAAAGCTAAAATTTCATTTTTAATTTTAAATTTTAATTTATTAAACATTTATTAATTTTAAATTTGCAATTAATAGTTTAGCATTGGGAAAAAATCAAAAAAAACCCTTTAAAATAGTGAGTTTTTAGTAGTTTTTTTATTCTTAAACGCTTGATTTCCTTTAATTTTAGCCTATAAGCATCGAACTTTCTCTAAAAATTATTGTAATAACAATAAATAAGTGAGGATTATTGAGCTTTTTAGCTCAATTAGCTATTTAAAAAGTAAAAATTTAAGAAGAGAAGTGTGG
>MDSV01074167.1_pt1 | contig 11961 bp, 8 predicted proteins | sample 810851 | NCBI WGS metagenome assembly MDSV01 (sample SAMN05326640, study PRJNA326480) | marine metagenome | isolation source: seawater | place: Atlantic Ocean: North East | collected 2012 | reverse complement strand
CCAAGCTATGTTTGCAATTGTAGAAATATATGGAAAACAATATAAAGTCGCTAAAGGCGATACTCTCTTAGTAGATTCTAAGATAGATATTGCAGTAGGCAAAACTTTAAAGTTTGATAATGTGAAAGCAATATCAGATAAAAATACTAACATATTTAATCCTAAAGAATTAGACTCTGATAAAGTAAGCGCAAAAGTGCTCGAACATAAAAGAGCTAATAAAGTTACTATTATTAAAAAGAAAAGAAGAAAAGGTTACCAAAGAAAAAATGGCCACCGTCAAGATTTAACGATGCTTGAAATTCAGTCGATTACTGGATCTAAAGCAAAGACTGCAGCAAAGAGTACTAAAAAAGCTGAACCAAAAAAGAAAAAAGCGTCTAACAAAAAAGTTGCTGAAAAAAATAAAAGGTAATAACTCATGGCTCATAAAAAAGGACAAGGTAGCTCAAGAAACGGAAGAGATTCTAATGCACAAAGATTAGGAGTAAAAATGTCTGATGGACAATTAATCCTATCTGGAGGAATCATTATTAGGCAAAGAGGTACAAAAGTACATCCTGGACGTAATGTTAAAAGAGGAAATGATGATACCTTGTTTGCCACATCAGCTGGATTAGTAAAATTCAGCAAAAAAGGCAATACAACCTTTGTTAGCGTTATAGAACAAAACTAAAAATGGCTAGACCAAAAATAGCACTAATCGGAGGTGGGCAAGTTGGTGGTAACATTGCTCTGCTTTCTGCCCAAAAAGAATTAGGCGATATCGTTATTATCGACATTCCTCAAGCTGAAAACTTTATAAAGGGAAAGGCTTTAGATATATCTCAACTTCTTCCACATGACGGCTATGATGCTAAATTAAGTAGTTCATCAGATTTTGCTGCTATCAAAGATTCAGATGTGATAGTGATTACTGCAGGATTTCCAAGACAGCCAGGTATGCATCGTGAAGATTTATTAAAGAAGAATTTAGATATAATGACAAATGTTGCAGAACAAGTTAAACTACATGCTCCTAATGCATTTGTAATAGTAGTATCTAATCCTTTAGACGCTATGGTATATGCGTTTTATAAAGTATCTGGTTTTGCTAAAAATAAAGTAGTCGGTATGGCAGGCGCACTTGATAGTGCTAGATTTAGATCATTTATTGCAGAGGCAACCAATCTTTCTTCACAAGATGTTACATGTATGGTTCTTGGTGGACATGGAGATACTATGGTTCCTGTTAGTCGATTAGCAAATGTAGGTGGCGTTCCATTAACATCATTATTGGATGCTGATAAAATACAAGCAATTGAAGACAGAACACGATTTGGCGGTGGAGAGCTAGTGAAGCTTTTTGGTAAAGGATCTGCATTCTATGCCCCTGCACAATCAGCAGTAGAAATGATTGAAAGTTTTGTAAAAGATAAAAAGAGAGTAATTCCTTGCGCATCGTTGTGTGAAGGTGAATTTGGAGTAGAGGGATACTTTATTGGTGTTCCAACTGTAATTGGTGCTAATGGCGTAGAAAATATTCTAACTTTTGATTTAAATGATGAAGAAAAAAATGCTCTTGATAATACTCTCAATGAAGTAAAAAAAACAGTCCAAGAAACTGAACTATAATCAATTTGAATACTATATTATCCACTTTATTTCTTTCCCTGGTATTATTATCTAATCTTATTGCTCAAACTGGTTTTATAACAGAAGAAAATACTATAGCATCTTTTAAAATGGGCTCTATGGAATCTTCTACTTATAGCTACTTTTCTGAAAATTCTTACTACTCTAGAATGGATTTTTCTTTTAAAGGAAAGGGTCTTGCAAGACTTATGAGTAGAGATATAGAAAATGGGACTGCAATTTCATTTGAAGATTCTACTATTGTAAAAATTGATTACAAAAAAAATCGTTTTAGCAGACAATCATTCTCAGAATTTTTAGCAGAAAAAAATTCTTCAGAACAAAATGAAGCTGAAAATGAAGCTGAAAACGAAGCTGAAAATGAAGAATCAGATGAAGATAATTCCAATCCGATAGTATCTGATACTTCAGAAATAATCAATGGTTTTGAATCATATAAAATTACTTTAGATAATAGTAATAGAAAGCAGTTCATTTGGGTAACTGCAAAAGAAGAGCAATCTGATATTGTAAAGACGATGAAGGAAAAAATTGCTGAATTTGAGAATAACTGGGGAAGTTTTAATATTAATTTTTCAGAATTAGGTATGAACGAAAATGCCATTCTTGTTAAAGCAGTCTTTAGCGATGAAGATGGTAGATTTGAATATAATCTAAAAAAATATACGATAGTAAATACAATGCCAGAGATGTTCAATATGCCGAAAAATTACAAAAAGGTTAAAAAAATAAAAATGTTCTAATATTTTTCCTTTTTTAATTGTTTAATCATGTCATTATACATTAATTCTTCTCTCTTATAAGGTCTATCCAAATCGATTGCTTTTCTAAAGAGAAGCAACGCATCATCTTTTCTCCCGATCTTCTGATATGTTTTGCCTAGCCAGTAATATGTGCCAATATAGTTAGGCTCTAATTCTAGACTTTTCTTCAGGAAATACTCTGCCATCTCAAAAGAGCCTTGAGGTGGTTCTTCAAATATGATTGTAGCTAATCGACGTGATAATGAGCTGATATCAGCAAGACGATAATGCCATTGTCCCATTATATTATAACAAAAAGGGTCATTGGGAAGCTTTTCAATAGCTTGCAAAGAATGAAACTCAATAATTTTAGAGCTTTCAATTTGTGTTCTTATATTTTGATTTTCGACGCTTTTACCATATGAAACTGCATACCATTTATGCACTTGAGCATGAGCTGAATCAATAGACATAGCTTCAACAATGTATCCTAATGCCTTTTCCATGTTCAATCTTTCTACTTTTTTTTCATCGGCTTCTTCCGACAAAAAATGATGTGCTGCCGATAAACGTACTAAAACATCTATATTTTTTGGAAAAGAATTATTTAATTTTTGAAGCGGAATAATTGTTTCTTTAAAATTCAGATTATCTAAATCAATATCAATCTTACTAAAATCTTGTTCATATAAAGTGCTTGCTACTAAAAAAAGAAAAAATAATTGGATATTCTTAACCAAAATATTATTTAAGGATAAAATGATAAAAATACTGGCTGATGATCTGAAATTCTATCAGAAACAGTACTTGGGACAATTGCAGTTTCATCTGGAGTAGAAATCACCCCCATTGTTGCTGTTGTTTCATATTGAAATAGAGGTGTATTAATTATTATATGATCAAAATGTGCTGCGTCATATGAACTTGTCCAGCCTTGCCATGAATATCCACTACTTGGACCAGTTAAAATATCTTCATCGATCATAACAAAGCTTTGAGATGAAGCAATACTAGTATCAGTAAAAGGACTAATAGTTGGATTGATAATAGATTGATCTCCAACATTATTAAAATCGCCCGCAATAATAACATTGTCAGTTGATCTATTGTTAATTATATAATCAGTTAAGAGTAGGCTAGCATGATGTCTTCTGGTAGTCTCATCGGAAGAATCATTAATGTCATACGTATCGTCTCCGCAACATTTATAATGAACATCAATAACATATAAATCTATTGATTTAGTACCATCTGTCCATGTTATATAATTTTCCATTGGTGGACGACTAGCAAATTGATATTGTGCATTATTTTGATAATCTGAATCACCATCATCACTATTTGGAGTATCTGCCCAAAGTTCATTCTTTGAATTGAAAGTGATGGTGTTATTTTTATACACTAAAGCAAAACCTAAATTTCCTGACTCTTCATCAACAACATAGGAATAGTCGTTCATTGAATTGACCATACTAATTAGTTCAGATTCACTTGAAATTTCCTGTAATAAATATATATCAGCATTCCATGCTTCTAATAAACTTTTAACATAGCTTTTTGTCGTGCTATGTTGTGGAAATTGTCTAATATTCCATGTAACAATCTCTATTTGACTTAATTGATCTAGATTAGTTGCATTTGGAAAATTGTAAGGATCAGTTCCATCTCCAGGGTCAGTTCCATCTCCAGGGTCAGTTGGGGAAGAACTCCCACCTCCGCCTCCGCAAGCAAAGACTGTTAACAATAAAAAAATCAATAATCTATTCATGAATTGAGCCATAGATATAATTTACTAATAAAGTTCCGACTTGTCCTAAACTTTGTGGTGAACAATTCTCTGGAGTGTCATATTGAGTATGCCAATAATTATAAAACATATTTGGATATTGAAAATCAATAATGTCAATTGCGGGTATTTGTGCTACCTCCCACAAAGGAACATGGTCATCATAAATTTCATTTTCAATTTTCTTTTTGAAAGCTGGTAATGATAGATCTTCTGCTAAACTCCATATTTCTTTTACCTTATCTGGAGCAATTCTGTATGAGATTCGTTCAATAGGTATAGTTAGATTTTTATCTCCAACCATATCAACAATAATTGCAAAATCTGGTTTCTTAATTGGAAGATTTTCAGCAAAAAATCGTGATCCAAGAGCAAATGTTTCTGGTTGTCCTACAATACCCCCATCTTCAGCATCAAAAAATACAATATCAACACCAATATCTGGATTGTTAGCTGAAAGGATTTGAGATAATTGCATTAGAACTGCTGTACCGCTTGCTCCATCATTAGCTCCAAGCACTGGCAGACTCTGCTTATCTAAAGATTCATCTTGATCTGATAAAGCTCTTGTATCCCAATGTGCGCCCAGTAAAAGACGATAGTCTGCTTCTTTATTGAATTGGATAATAAAATTTTTACCATCTCTTTCTTTATTCGTAATGGGCTCTGTATAAACAAATTCCTGTATAATGATATTTTCTGATAAATCACTTAAAAAACTGTTTAAATAATTGGTGAAATTAATGGCTCCATCAGAACCTGGGTTTCTTGGGCCAAACTCACATTGTTCTTTCAAATATGTAAATGCTTGATTAGAATCAAAAACAGGGATATTAAAAGACTGATTTGATTTTTCTGTGTTACAGCTAACTAAAAATAAAACTAAAACTAATATTTTTTTCATTTTATCCTCTAATTGCCACATTAAGATTAACTCCAAAATCACGATCAATTCTGCGACCTGTTAATCTAGTATCATTTTCGCGATATTCATAAAATAAGCTACCAGAAACATCATCTGTTAATGAATAGGTCACTCGTAATACGCTCTTCATTGTATTTGTAAAATTTTGTTCAGCAAAATTAATCTTATCTTTTGATCCTTCTTCTTTTTTCTGACTAATATCAAAATTTAAAGTGATATTCATATTATTTTTCAAGTATACATTCCTTTCTGTAAATGGTAATGAGAATCTAATGCCTTTAGAAAAATTATAAGTGATACTAGCTAATATACTATTATCAGAAATATAAGTTAGACCATTTGCAACCTCATCTAGAGTATGAGTAATATTAGTTCTGACATTTGTTGATATGCCATTTTTGAAAGAAGTAGTAATACCTAAAAGCGGTGTAAAGCTACGAGAAGTACGTGAAAACTGTCTATTATCATCATTATCATTTGCAAATGATGATATGCTAAATAGATCAATTTCACCAATACTGTCATCATTAAATTTCCAAGATAAATTCTCTTTTCCGCTAAAAGAATGTTCTAAAGAAAGAGAATTAACATAAGGAGATATAAATTTAATTTTTTCTAAACCTCCTACACGTAAGGACCAATTAGAAAAAGGAACACCCTTTGATAGTCTGTTGCCATACGCAAGATAATCTCTGCTGATAGATCTTGTGTCAATATTATAACCATTAATGTTAGATGAAATACTTTCAGAAAAAGATACATTCAAAGATGTGCTTGGATTAAAACGTATACCAGTTCTAATTGACAATGACTTCTTGATATCTTCTGCTCCTGTATTAAGACCTACTTCTGGAGCATTCTCTAATTCATGGTCACTGCTTAACCCAAATCTATAGCTCAAAGGAACATCACCTATAACACCATTACCTGTTTGATTTGTATTTGTAGTGATAGAGAAACTCAAAGGTTCTATTTTTTTTGATATTTGATAAATGCGTTCCATAGTAAGGCTATTTTCTATTTTTCTATTTTTCTTTTTCTGGTCAGAATTATCTGATTCAAAATCTTTATTTTTTTCTTTATCTTCAGCTTCAATATTACTCCCTCTTGACAGCCCTGCCGGTGCAGATCTTGATCTGGTTGTTGGAGTTGGTGCTTTTCTTTTAGAAGCTGGAGTATAAAATGTCTCAATAATATCTGTTCCTGATAATGAAAAATTAATTCCCGTATTCTTAACAGCAGAGATATTTGCACCATTAATAACGCTAGATAAAGGCTTGTTCCATGAATAATTTGTATTATAAGTAAAATTTGGTTTAAACCAGTTTAGCCATTGAGGATTGAATGTAGAACCAAAAGACTCTGTGCTATTTACAACTCGTCCTATTTTCAAATTCTCTAATACTTCTTCTCTATATTCAGACATATCACTTTTAATATTTTTATTGTATGTAAACTGCGCATTATCAAATACTTTATAATTAATACTGAACTTTCTATCTAACCCTAGATTAAACTCATCAATCAATTCTGTATTAGCCCTTGATTGCTTTTCTGTTAAATTTCGATTAATTCTTATTCCTGTAGCAAATGATGTTGGAGTATAGAAAAATTTAGTTTCGCCAATCTTTTCTCCAACAACTGGAACCTTTGACATCCATTTAAATGCTTCAATATAATTATCGCTAGGAAATCTGAGGTTATAATCAACGTTTGTTGTTAATCTTTGAGTATCTACTGATTCCATAATCTCATCAGACCTATTTTGATTCGACATATTAAATGATGCACTAAGATTGTCAATTGTATATTTAATGAAAGGATTTTCAGATTTAATCTGTTTTGAGATCTTACCATTCAAAGAAATTGTAGATGATTTCACTAGTATAGAGTCTGGTGTTGCCCCGTTAGTTCTAATATCAGTTCCTGGAAAAAATTTTGGTGCATTATTTTGCATATTATATGTCATATTAATAGGAAAAGAAATGCCAAATCTCTGAGGAAATAAACTACCTATTTGCATATTATTTGTAAAAATAAGATTTTCAGTTGTAGTATTTGTTCCCACTCTCTCTTGCAGAATGTGGAAATCTGCATCTTTCTTACTATAAGATATAGAGCTCTTGTTAAAATCAGACAAATTAAATTCAGATTTTAATCTTACCGCTGTTCCATTTTCCTTTTTTACTCCACTCAAGCGAAGTTCATCCAACCAAATCTCCCCTGTAATTGGATGATCAGTTTTATTTTCAACACCTACAATAAAATATTGTAATCTTGATAGTGAAGGTCGACCTACAATCTCAACTTTTTTATACTCTTCATTATTATCATTAATAAATTGATATCTTTTATATTCCAATGAATCGGTGAAGGTGTCATTTGGATTAATCTTTTCAATAGACTCTTCATCTGTATTCTTTAAACTGGTTAACCAATTCAAATCAAGATCTATAGCATTTCTTTTCTCTTCTTCATCCCAGCCATCATATACTGGTTTCGTGAGCTTATAATATTCATCCCCAGTACCAAATTTTATAAAAAATTGTAAATCAGTATTACTATCTGATGCATTCTCACTATCACCATAAACAAACATTTTCATTTGATCATACATCAAAAAACTTTGTCCTTTTTGAGATGTCATAGAAGATAAAATTTTCTTTGCTGCTCCCTTAAAATCTGGATTTAAATTATCAAACTTAAGAACCAAAGACTGCTCTTTAGATCGTATCTTATTAATCTGGTCATACTCGCCAAAAACACCTTTAGGAGGTATATAGTCAGGATTATCTTCGTCATTCACTACTGTCACTAAAAATGTGCTATCTTGTACTGCATAAACATCTTCATCTACAAGAGATGTACCCATCTCCTCCCAAGCATTCCCTACAAGTTCAATTTTTGCAATCTCTAGCTGTGAAGGTTTATCAATTCCGGATACTACAAGTCTTGCATACTTAATTTCACTAAGAGTAATATCCTGCACTTTAGCAAAATGACTTAAAGGTATTCTTATTAATTTCCAACCTGTCTCTGTACCATTTACTATAGTGGAACCAGCAACATATGTGCTATCATCTAAAGAGATGGTTTTAGTGAAATAATCATTTGTTCTATCTAGAAAGCCCGATTGGTCTAAATCTTCGCTATCGGGATATTTACCTCCGGCTTGAATTCTATCTCCAGTACCATTTCCTTCAGTACCATTAACCTTTGTATAATCTGAACTACCTTCAACATAATCCCAATTATCATCATTGGGATCATTAAAATCTACATCAGATGAAGCGTTGATAATTGATATTTCTCCGCTAGATAAGTAATCTTCATAAGTTAGTCCATCTTCTTGATTCAAACAATCACCCCAACCATCTTCAAAGCTGTCAAAACAACCATCCAGTCCTGTATCTTCACTATCTTCTAAAAACCCATTACCAAGAGCCAATCCTGCATCTGGAACATCTTCGTTATTCAAAGCTCCATTACCATTATAGTCTTCACTAATTTTACCTAAATCTACTGTTAAATTACCTTCATCTCCACGTAACCAGATTTCAAAAAATCTGCTTCTAGTTTGATCATAATCAGATATAAACATTGGAGTAATCACACCAGCCCATATAGAATCAGGATCTACATTCTCTTGATACTCTTTTGGTTCAAAATCTAAAACTAAAATATCTGTAGTAAGATTTTGTGCTCTTTGCGAGGTAGAAATATTTGGCCAAATATTATTTGTTAATACTTGAGAATAAGGATTATACCAATGCATTCTTGCTCGATTTCTTTGATTAAAAGATTCATTAGTTTCAAGATTCAATGGAGCAGAAGAAATATTCCAAAATCTTCTCAATATTGATGGACTTGTAACGCGCTTTGATCCTTCAAAGTCATCGATATAAGCCACTCCATTACTGTCTCCAGTAGCAGAGTTAGATATTGCATTTGGGTTAGGCAATACTTGCGCAATCTCTCCTTCCAAAGTAAATCTAGATAATTTTTCAGCATTAAACATATCGAGATTATTTAGAGATGCAGATAAATTTTCTAAATCCTTCTCATAGCGACCATTAATGTCCCAAATAAAATTTCGGATTGGCTCAAAACCTACTTCTACTTTTTTATTGACAATATCCTGGTTGTAATAAAGAGCTGTCATTCCTAAAAATGAATTTTGATCGAAATCAATTTGTGCGCGTGAACCAACCATAATTTTTCTATCGAATGTGACTAGATCATGCTTATCATATACAATTTCTAAATCACTATTAGGGTCAATATTACCAGTAAGCATTATCATCCCAGAAAAGTAATCAATTTGATAGTCTTGACCTCTTTCAAGCTTTTCTCCATTAGAATAAATCTCTTCACTTCCTTCTACCAATGTAAATCCTAGATTGATAGTAGACTTTGGATTAGTATAGTTTGCTGCAATGGTAAAACGAGAATCTCCTGTATATTCTGTACGATTAGTACTTGTATACATTTTACCTTCCTGGAGTAAGGGGTTTAATGTCGAATTATCATTCCCACCGTCTAAATTATTGTTTGAAACAAAAGGTAAAAGAGAGGGTAAATGAACTTCTCCTGTTTTCAAATTCACAATATTAGGGTTATTAAAATCAATAATTTCATCGGGCGAAGATGCACCAGCTTGATTAAGATTATCTAATCCAAATAAATTTAAGAATGTGGAACCACTGCTTGTTCTATCGCTCACAGGTGTAGAAAAATTATCTAGAATTCTAACTTGTAAACTAGTTTCATCGATATTAGTTGCTCCAAGAGAGTATACATTCTTAAACATAAGATCCCATGTTGGATGATTAGGGTGTGGTGACTGCGCTTTTAACATCTTCAATACCAAAGTGGTATTGCCATCATCTCCAATATTGGATCCAACCTTTAAAACAATTTCTCCGGTTGTTCTATTTGCCAATTCAAAGTGTGTACCTATAATTTCGTTTTGAAGAGTATTTTGCATTCTTATAAATCCTAGATCTTCATTAATAGTATAGTCAGAGCCACGTTCTAGCTTAATAAATGCTCCTTGTTTACTACTATCATTATAAAAGGTAGTATCGTTAGGATCAATATATGCTGTTCCTGGATCTGCTTGCGGGTTATTAGATGAATCGATTTTATAAAGTTCAAAATTTCTTACTACTAAATTACCAATATTATGGAGTCCATTATTTAAAGGATAGTAAGAGGGTAAATTGACTTGAAATCCACTATCTGGTATTATATCAGAAGAGCCATTTCTAAACCATTCATGTATAAAGAAGTATAGATTTTTCCTATAATTATAGTCTTCTATCAGATTTTCTCTTACTTCAGAAGTGCCTTTATATTTTTCAGATTGCTTCTTGGTTCTCTCTAATGATGCTATGCTAGTAATATTCAATGGCCCTAACTGTGAAAGTGCTTTAACACCAAATAGTCCCTTATTTTGTCCTGAAAATGTAACAAATTCAGTGGAAGGCAATGCAAGGGAAATATTACCTAGCTCTAACCTTTGTAGTATATCATCTTCATCTCCAGCATAATCAACGCGAATGGTATTTTCCCAATCAAAATCTCTTTCAGAATTTTGGTCTAAAGATACGGTGATTCTTTCGCCAACTTTTCCCTGAACATTTAATTGTTGTTTTTGATCAAATTTAAAATTGGTTTTTTCCTGCTCCTTATAAGAAGATCTTACTAGCTCTTGGTCTTGATTGACTAATTTACCAGATAGGTTAATATTACCTTGTACGCGTAGCGATGCCCTTCCTAATGCCCCTAAATCAAAATCAGCAACTTCTAAATATCTTCCTTTATTGCTAGTAATCGTGGTATCTGAAGCAGATAGAATAAAGGGTTGGTTCAAATTATATCGCTGATTAATTGCATATAAATCTTTTAAATAATCATCCAATGAAGAAATATATGGGATGAGATTGTTATAATTAAAAGTTGACTCACTAATTGCAATTAGATTAGAAGAGATATCTAGATTGACAGTATACTCTTTTAAAGATTGATTTGTGTTAAAAATTCCTATCGGATAGCTAGAGAAATTATTCAAACAAAAGTTAGGTGTTTCTTTTTTAAAGAAAGGATTAGTAACAATACTTTTCTCATAAAGATTTTCAACTCCTATGAGTTGAGATAAAAATAAAAAAATAGTAGTTAAATAAGCTTTACGCATTCATTAATTCTTTTATTTTATTTGCAAATTTTTCAATTGCAATTGCACGATGACTGATTTTATTTTTTTCTTCTAAACTCATATTGCCTAAAGATATATTTTGCTCTGATGCATAAAAGATTGGGTCATAACCAAATCCAGAATCTCCCTGCTTATCTTCTAATATTTGACCTTCTAAACATCCTTCAACAAAAAAATCATTTATTCCATCCACATAGGTAACCACTGTTTTAAACCTAGCTGTTCTTTCTGGGAAAGGTATGCCTTTCATATTTTTTATTAATTTATTCATATTATCTTCATAGGTAGCATTTTCTCCTGCATACCTTGCGGTATAAATACCAGGATCTCCCATTAAATGATCCACTTCTAATATGGTATCATCTGCCATAGATGGAATCTTGGTGTGTTTAAACGCTACCCTTGATTTGATAAACGAATTTTCTACAATAGAAGTTCCGTCTTCTTTTATATCTTTTATGTCAGGAAAATCACTTAATGAATAAATTTTGTCAAAGAAAGGCTGAATTGTAGTAATGATTTCAGATATTTTATGTTTATTTGAAGAAGAAATAATAATATTTTTCATTTCTGAAACTAATAAATATTTATGTGTTTTTTAAATAACTTATAATGCGTAGTTTTTTACGCTTTTTTAAGGCTCGATAGCTCAGTT
>MDSV01061773.1_pt1 | contig 11962 bp, 10 predicted proteins | sample 810851 | NCBI WGS metagenome assembly MDSV01 (sample SAMN05326640, study PRJNA326480) | marine metagenome | isolation source: seawater | place: Atlantic Ocean: North East | collected 2012 | reverse complement strand
GGTTATTTTGCTCTAGGCTATCCCAATCGTCTATTAATTTCTTCTTTAAGTAACCACATTCGATCCTGCCCCCAAACGTAATATGGATTAGAACCATCTGCATCAGTAACTTTAAAACTCGGCACTCCCCAGCAATTACCTTTGTACATATCATTGACGTTATCGTTCAAGACTTTTTTCCATTTAGAAGTATTTAAATCTTTTTTGATATCAGACCAATCTAAACCCAAGCTAGTTACTGTATTTTCAAGATATTCATCATTACCAATATTAATACCATCTTGAAATGATGCTTTTAATAGCTCATCAATGTATTCAAAGCCTTTCCCCATGGAATCAATTAAAGGGAACAATGAGTATGCTTTTCTTGCAGGCTTTCCAATTGGCGAATAAATATCTTTCATTTCATATCCATATTTTCGACCTTCTCTTGCTGCATCTGAGATGATGTATTTTCCCTTGAAAGTTGGAATCACCATCATTCTCATCAGCATTGGCAGAACAGGTCTGGTAATGAGATTTATGGGGTATTCGTCTTGAAATTCTCTAACTCTTTTTGCGCTAACAAAGGTATAAGGGCTATTTAATGATGGGTAATAAGTTAAGTTAACTTTATTTTCAGCATTCATAGTCTCGGGCGCTTTTGTTTGAAGTAAACAGATAGGTTCATTATCATTAGACTTATTTATACCCAGTTCCATCAAACGCTCTTCTAAGTAATTTAAACGATCTACACCCCAATAGAGCTCTTTTTCATAATAAAAAGCCGAGCCAAAATAATAGTCACAACCATTTCTGATTTCGTTTCCTTTTTTTAGATTCTCAATAACTTCTTCTTCTGAAGTTTTGTATTTAGCCTCTAGCTCTTCAAGCTTTGCTAAATCACCGCTCCAAAGAGCATGACTGACAGTTTTAGCCAAGGAACCAAATTCTTCAGGATTTATTGCAGTTAAAATGGAGTTAGCTTTATTAACTAAACTCTTATCGGGATAATTTTTTCCAGGAAAATCTACGCCATAATAGGGAGCAATTCTCTTTACATCATTAAGACAGTAATCTGTGTATAAGGATGGTTCATGTAAAGCAGCTGGATCTTCCTCACCAACCAAGATGGGTTTAAATTCAACATCGTATGCATTTTTGAATTTCTCAATGTAATGCACGGTCAAGTGAGAGTAGGGATCATCTACTTTATGAAAATAGAGTACTTCATGTTGACGATCTTCAGCTTTTCGATTTTCTTCCGCTTTTTTTCTGATTGTCTTGAAATTCTCATAGCTTGAGAACATATTCATTCCTTTGTTTCTTAATTTATAAGCAAAGGTTCTTCTGACGATAAAGTTTCGTAAAGCTTGAATCATTAAAAACGTTCCTCACCCGATTGGATTCTTTGATATAGAGAGTCATCAATTTCGACATATTTGCCTTTTTGATAAAAATACAATTTATCTTCAATCATAGAAGGGTCAAAACCTTGCTTCTTTAAATCTTCTTTCTGGTGCTTGAAGGTACCCGTAGTTTTCATGACTTCTGCAAGTCTCACAAAGCAAGGTCTTTGAAAGGTATTCATATTTTTTTCAATATGATCGGAAAAAACATCAAAATCAAAATTACTAGAAACATTCATCAAAGCCATACCAGCTCGACCATCTGCAGACTGTACTTCTACGCCATAAACATTTGAATCAAGAACTTCTGGATATTTATTGATTATTGCAGCTACTTCCATGGTGGAAACGTTTTCACTTTTCCAACGATAAGTATCGCCAACACGATCGGCAAACGATAGCCAATTGTTTTCATGTCTAGTTAAAAGATCTCCAGAGTTAAACCAGGTATCACCATCTTTCATGACATCGGTCATGATTTTTTTATTGGATGCTTGCTTATCTAGGTATCCTTCAAAAGTTGCTAATTTTGATAATTCTGAAATGAAAAGTCCAGTCTCACCAAAATCTACCGATTCACAAAAACCTTCCGAATTTTTTAGTGGTTCACCAGTTTCTAAATCACACTTAACCACAAGCGAACCTTTTTGGTATCGACCAACCATGCCAGGTCTTCCGTGAGTATTTACCAATGCACCAACACCTTCGGTGGCTCCATATAACTCTCTAATTTTTGGTATTTTGAAACGCGTTTGAAATTTCTCCCAAATATCCGGTCGCAGACCATTTCCTGAGATAACCCTGAGGTGATGATTCTGATCATCCTCATTGGGCTCTAAGTTCATCAAATAACGACAAAGCTCTCCGACATAACCAAACATGGTTACATTGTGTTTACGAACATCAGGCCAAAATTCAGAAGCAGAGAATTTTTCTTTAATAACTGTGGTAGCTCCAGCTCTAAGACAACCCGCCCAGGACCAAAGTAAACCCGTGGCATGATAAAGAGGCAACGTTAAATATAGAATATCTTTTTGTTTGGCTCTGAAACCAAAAAATTGTCCAGCGTAACTGGTTTTAACAGCTCTTCCATTGGTGATCAAAGCCGCTTTGGGTAGACCTGTGGTACCAGAAGTATAGATATACATGGCGACATCCTTAATTTTTAATGGATGAGGTTCTACTCCACCTGAATTAAGAGAGGCGCTATTGATATCGGTATAACCCTCTGGAACTTCTTTTGTGTCTTTGATTAAGAAAAGTTTTAAGGAATTCAATTCAGCCTCTGGCATAGAAGATTCAAATTTTTCCAGATGCGAAGCACCAAGAACTGCTGCCTTGGCATCAACTATAGTAACTACATGTTTTAGACCTTCACCCGTTACAGTGGTATTAATCAATGCAGCTATTGCACCAATTCGATGAGCGGCTAAAAGGAGCATTAAAAAATCTGCAGAATTATCCATCAACAAGGCAAAACAATCCCCTTTGGCTATTCCTTGAGATTGCAAGAAGGCGCCGTATTGGGAAACTTTCAAATCAGCTTCTTGCCAAGTTATTTTTTGTTCTTTGAAAACAAAAGCAATTTCATTGGGATACCGTTTTACATTCTTTTCGAAAAAATTAAGAATTGATAGCTCATTTTCAGGCTTCCAGGTAAACAGCACGCGGGGTAAGCCCTGCGCCATAAAGTACATATCGTCTAGAAATCCATTGATTGCCCATTTTAAACTCATAACAATTCCCCCAAAAAAAGAAGTTTATTTTGTCAGTTTCTGTCTTTAATTTCTATCTTCTGTTAGAAGATAAATTGGCGATGACCAAGCTTTTGCATATTCCTTAGTTAAGCAGTCATCATCACGATCGGTACGAAAATCTCCGTAACAAAGATTCACTTTTACGCAATTACCATCTTCATCGTACTCACATCTTTCTCTACCAGCATTAATTCGACCGGTTGGCTCTTGAAGAACTCGAGCGTAGTAAGTTGCATCTCTATTTGAACTTTTATACTCATCGTCTGAAAAATAAACAATGCAGCCAGCTTCGCTCTTTGGACATTCAAAAGTTCGCCAAGGATCTTGTATAAGATCTGCAATTTTCTCATTTGGATTTTGTTGTGGAGTCACTTTTATAATCTCAATTTTCTCGATGAGGTATCTTTCTTCAGAAGGGTTGTAACACTCGCCTTTACACAAATCATCAATATGTTTTGGATCAAGATTACTGGCTACGTAATCAGGACATCCTGATTTTTGTTTATGCGAGCCAACAGCTTTAACTTTAAAGCTTGGTTTTTCGGTGACAACTACTTCACTTCCCATAGCAAAAGAGCGTTCATTTTTTACAAGGTCAAACCAGAGCAAAATTTTCTCACCTGAGGTCCCGTAAACTTCTCTGTCTTGAATTGCATCCCATAGCTCTGTTCTTTGTCTGGATTTAGCGTGAACCGCAACAAGTCCTCCAGTTTGTAAAAAACTTCCAATTCTCTGTGTTTCCGCTTGAAAGAAACCAGGCAGGTTATACATTTTTGCAGGATCAGCAGGTCGAGTATCATCTTGGTATTCAGGATGATTTATCATGCTATCTGCTAATGTTGAAAATATGTCTTCTCTAATTGGTCCTCTCGAATCGGTAAGTATTTTTCTAAATATTTGTTTAAAACCAGTTCCTGGTTGAGCCGAATGGACATCACTTGAACCAATGAAGCCAAATTTAAATCTTTTTAAAGACAAGGGATCATCAAAATTTGTTAACGCCAAAGCATATTGAGCCGACATTTTTGGTCGGTAATTGAAACTTCCAAAATAACAATCCTTGCATTGGCCTGCATCCAGCCAATCGGTAGGATCGGCATTGGGTACGGTTAAGAATCCTCGCACCCCATGGTCTACATAATATTGTTTAGCTTTTTCAGAACGCTCTAAACATTCTTCCTCTGAAAGACCGGCTTCAGAACAACGCTCAAATATTAATTCTCCAGCCTTATGACAACTGGGTGTGTAAGATTTTGTAGGAGCTGGACAAGAATAACTTCCATCGGAGTTAAAGGTAATGCCTGAAAAATCTCGAAACTCTTCAGAATTACCGTGACCCGAATAAACTTCTAGTAAAATATTGAGATTCTCATCCTGATGATTAGCTAACTGCTTATCCCAAGATGACCCCATGGGTGTATAAACTCCCCAAGTTGTTCCATGCGGAATGACCATTGCCGGCAGGTTCCAGTCATTCAATTTGTTAAACAGTTCCTTGGGAGTCCTTGTTAATTCCTTACAGTCATCCGGTAAATCTCTTACAGGCACTCCCTCTGGGCAAACGTTATCCATGACTTTTGAAGAAGCATAAAAGTATCTAGCTGCCATTCCATAATCAACTTTTTCAGAAATAGGCGCTGTGGCTTGAAAAAAAACCCTAAGAGGAGTTGGCATTAAATCCGAAGTACCTAAATTAGTTCCTTCTTCGCCAGCCGTTATTGCCCCAATCGGACGAATGGGTAGTTCATCGTCTTCAATACCTTTAAAAATGACGTTTCTATGACCAAAATGATTGAAAGCATTCGAACCTTGTTGGGTCCATTCCCAGCCAACAAATGGGGTAAGATCAGGATTAGAATCTAAATTACTAGCATCGCAAGCTTGAAGCGAATCAATGGTATCAATCCAATGTCTCTTTGTGAGAAGTTCAGCATGATCGTTGATGGAAAAAAAATCTAAATTAGAACAATATCTCGCAAAGTCACAAGCATCGGCAATCGGTCTTACGCCTTCGCCTCCCATAATTGGCAAAGAAAACAACATTGCATCCGCAGAAAAGGTTGAATGCACATGAAAGTCACCGAAATAAATGACTTTATCGTTTTCAACATTCAAATCATCTTTGGCTAATGCAATCAAAGATTCTCGAGCAGAAATTACCTCTTGAGATAAACCCGTTCCTTTGATATTTCCTGCATCTTGATAGGGCCATAAATAACCTCTATCCAAAATCGGAAAAGCTAATAGCCCCAGAATAATAAGCGTTGCTAAACTAATAAGAATCTTTTTCATATAAAAAAAATTTACTTTAGCTTATCTCTTAAATAAAAGGGTAAATATATAATGTAGAACATCGAAACCCCCAAAATAATGAAAAATATATAGTGAAAGGGCGGATCTGGCATTAAGTCAACAATAGATTGTCCGGCAGGACGTTGCATCATAAACCAGTAATTTGCTGGTTCTCCTTCAGCAAAGAAATTAATGATTAGGTTGATCAGGTAGATTAAAAATAAAACTGGAAATGTAACTTTCAAGACATCTGTTATCGATTTCAAAGTAGGTCGGTTATTCAGTCCGATGGAAATAAATCCTATGCCCAACCACATCAAACCATGGCTAATGAAAAAAAGTAAAAAATGAAGATGTGGAAAATCAAATTTTACATCGGGTTGGGTATTAGCCATTAAACCGCCGCCAATCCCCCAGAAAAAAGCAATTTCAAAAAATATTCTTTTTCGCGTCAACATATAAATTGCTGCAGAAAAACTTGCCAAATGACAAAAGTGCATTGGTAACATTTTTAAAAAAGGAAAATCTGCAGGCCACACACTTGAATAAATGAAAGGCTTCAAGAGTTCATTGGTAATTAATAAAACTGCCAAACCTTGACCAAATTTCATCTTAATAGATTCGGATTGATTTCTTAAAAAATAGGGAATTAAGACAGACAGAGATAAAATAAAAATCAAAACCGAAAGATGATCAGTTCCAAATATTTGAAAGGGTTTAATCTCAAACATACAAAGATTTTCTCTAATAAAATAATTTTAGCTATTATTTTATGTTACTTCTTTGCTTGTTCAAACGACTATCAGATTAAAAAAACTTCTTGGGACTCATCCTTGGATTATTTCTCAGAAAATCAAGAGAACTATGAGGTAACTTATTTTGTAGATGTGGGAACAACAGAAGCTTATCTCGGCGGTATTCTCGAGATATACAAATTACCAAAAATGGATTATCTGGATCGAATCAAAGTGACAAATATAGAGTTTTTTAAAAGAATAGATGGTTTGCAAATGTGTAGAATTTGGGGTGAGAGTTCTAAATCAGGAACTTTGAATCATCTCTTGGCGAGAAACTGCAAAGATCTTACTGATCTTTAAAATCCTCGTAAAATTCTTCAAAACGTCCTTGTAGCCTTTGCATGCCAGTAATCCATCGATCGTAATCGGTAGTTTTCCTTTTGATGTATTCGAGGACTTCATTATGAGGTGTAACAAGAAAGCGTTCCTTTTGAATCGCATCAATAACATCTTTGGCACATTCATCTGCTTCAATCATACCGTCAACACCAGCAACCCCAGGACCTTGTTCAGTCATTGCAGTCTTTACAGCTTGAGGACAAAGACAAGAAACGCCAATGCCTTTTTCACCATAAGTAATCTTAATCCATTCAGCAAGACTAACCGCTGCTGCTTTGGTAACCGAATAGGGTGCAGCACCAATTTGTGTCAATAAACCAGCTGCTGAGGCAGTATTGACTAGATAACCAGAGCCTTGATCCAACATTTGTGGAATTAAGTGTTTTGCAGCATGAGCATGCGCCATGAAATTTACATCCCAAATAGTTTGCCAATCATCAGTAGAAACATCCAATAGACCGAAAGCTCCGCCGATACCAGCATTGGAACAAAAAATATCAATGCTACCCATTTTTTCATTAGCAAAAGAAATCAAGTTTTTGATTTCTTCTTCTTTTCCAACATTTAGAACAAAACCCGAAAATCCCAATTCCTTTGCTACTTTCAAAACGTCGTCATTTAAATCAGCAAGAACGACGTCTTTGGCTTTTTCATTTTTAAATTCAATGGCTAATGCTTTTCCTATGCCGCTCGCAGCACCGGTAACAACAACTCTTTTATCAACAATATCCATGATTAACCTCCGAGTTTTACAATGGCCTCTTCACGCATTTGTTTTTTTGCAATTTTTCCTGAAGCAATTCGAGGAAGTTGTTCGGTTTGAAACCAAATGTATTCAGGAATTTTAAATTTAGCCAATTTTTCTGCCAAGAAAGAAGAAAGTTCGGTTTCATCAATATTTTGATCTGCTCTATAAGAAACCATAGTAGCTAATTTTTCACCAAGTCGTTCATCTGGCACTCCAAAGACCGAAGCTTCCAAGACAGCAGGGTGCTCAGTAATTGCCGCTTCGACTTCCAAGCAAGCAATATTTTCACCACCACGAATGACAATATCTTTTTTACGATCTTTGATGAACAAAAAATCATCTTCATCAATTAATCCTAAGTCACCTGACCTAAACCAACCTTCAGCATCCAGAACTTCATCGGTAGCTTCTTGATTTTTCCAATAACAACGAAAATTACACGCACCTCTGATGCATACTTCGCCAATCTCACCTTTAGGTAATTCGTTACCGTCATCGTCGACTATTTTTAAACCAATTAATTTTGGAATAGCAAAGCCAGTACTTTCAGGTTTTTGAAGATACACATCGCCAGTATTGTTAGCGGCTAGGGCATTTGTTTCAGTAAGTCCATAGCCAATACCCGGATTAGTGTCTTTCATACTTGCTTTCATTTCTTTAACTTGTTCAGGAGGACGAGCTGCTCCTCCTCCGGTTAAGTCTTTGAGTGAAGAAATATCTCTCGGATTTTTCTTTTGTGCCTCAACCAGTTCGTAAGACATAGTTGGCACACCAGTGAACATGGATATTTTTTCACGTTCAATCAAATCTAGTGCTTCTTCAGGATCCCACTTATACATCAAGACTGTTTTTCTAGCGACCGGAATTGAGAGTAAGAAAATTGCGTGACAACCTGTAACGTGAAACAAGGGAACACTAACAAGTGTAGCTATCTGATCCTGATCACCTTCAGGTGCTTCTTCACCCAGCGCTGCTTTACCCATAGTTGTTAGGGTGATCCAATAGTAGGGTGCAAAAATGATAGAACGATGAGTTGCTACCACTCCTTTGGGATAACCTGTGCTACCAGAGGTATACATAATGGAGGCATCGTCCTCAGGTGAAATATCGACTGGATTTTCAAGTTTATCACTTGCTCCTTCAATCACTTTGTAAAAATCAAATGCTTGATGATCAGGATTATTGGAACGGACAGAAATTTTTGCGACATCCGAACAGCGATCGCCTAGACGATCCAATCGTTCTTCGTCACCAATAAATAATTTTGATTCACTATTAGATATACCGTACTCAATCTCATCGCCTTGCCACCAGGAATTAAGTGGGACAACAATTCCTCCGATTGAAGTAATTGCCATATAACAAAACATCCATTCGGGATAGTTACGCATTGAAAAAGCAACTTTGTCTCCCTTAGATATCCCATAAGTATTTTGTAAGACATTGCCTAATTGATTTGCTCTTGCAAAAGTCTCTGGATAAGTGATTCGATCATCTTCGTAAATAATATGCTCCCAATCACCATGCATCAGACCAATCTCATAAAATTCTCTAAGATTGTTGGGAGCTTCGGCAAAAACATGATATTCGTTGCCTCTAACAGTATCCTTTTTTAAAGACAGCATACCTTCGGCTGTCACTTGCTCCAAAACAGCTAAACGATTAGCTGGATCAATAAAGTCCATTGCATTTGTCATAATTACTTTCCTGTAAATTTAGCGGGACGTTTCTCAATGAAATGTTTTACACCTTCCTTGAAATCATCTGAACCAAAGCTTTTTACCATTTCTTCCATGGATGATTCTAGGTTGGTTTTGATATCTTCACCCAAAGCAGTATAGATTTGACGTTTCATGATTTGTACAGATCGAGGAGAGACATTCTGTGCAATGTCTTCTGCATAAGTCATGACATTTTCCATGAAGGTTTCTGCTGGGAAACAACGATTTACCAAACCAATGCGTTCTGCTTCTTTGGCATCAAATTTTCTAGCGGTCATCATGATATCCATAGTGTGAGCAACGCCAATGATTCTAGGTAATATCCAGCCCACACCCCATTCGGCGATAAGCCCTCTTTTGGAAAAAGCTGTTGAAAACACGGCGTCTTCAGAAGCTACACGCATGTCACAATACAAAGACATGATTAAGCCTACGCCTGCAGCAGGTCCATTGATTGCCGCAATTATAGGCTTTGGCACTGAAGGGAAGTAACTGTAAGTGCCTTCCCATTCTGATAACCCATTAGTTTCGTAACTGCGGTCTTCAGGTTGATCGGGATTTTCTTCTCGATTATTTGCTGAAATATCTGAGAGACTATCCATATCAGCACCTGCAGAGAAACCTCTACCAGCACCAGTAATTACGATCACTTTTATATCATCGTCTTTACAGGCATCGTCAATTTTTTCTTTTAGTCTTGCAGTCAGCTCTCCGGTGATTGCATTAAGTCTTTCCGGTCGATTAAGAGAGACTAGTGCCACTCCCGAATCTTTCTTTTCGTATAAAACAACATCGTTACTCATTAAACTACTGTGCCTCCATCGATTACTAATGTGTGTCCATTTACAAAACTTCCCGCTTGGGAAGCTAAAAATACTGCTGCTCCACCGATTTCATCAGGTTCACCAATTCTTTTCATTGGACAAGTTGCGGTAGATTGCTTCAAGATTTCTGGATTTTCCCAAAGTGCTTTAGCAAAATCCGTTCTGAACAATCCAGGGGCAATGGCATTTGTACGAATGTTGTATTGACCAAATTCCAAAGCATAATTTTTTACAAGCATGATATCTGCAGCCTTTGAAATGTTGTAAGCACCTATTACTGGACTTGCATTCAAGCCACCAATAGAGGAAACAATGATGATACTTCCATCCTTACGTTCCATCATTTCAGGAATAACCATCTGACATAAATTATGATTACTTTTAATATTGTTATTCATTATTTTTTCAAAAGCATCATCAGGAATATCTTTGATGGAACCAAAAAAAGGATTACTCGCTGCGTTACAAACCAAAATGTCTATTTGTCCTAATTGAGATCTGGTTTCTTCAACCAGCATCTCTAAAGCTGTTTTATCAGAAATATTACATGGTATGACAATTGCTTTTCCGGGAAAACCCATAGAATTAATTTCTTCCGCAGTAGCTTCACAGACATCTACTTTTCGACTTGAGATGACTACATTTGCACCTTGCTGAGCCATAGCTGCGGCAATAGATTTTCCAATTCCTTTAGAAGACCCCGTGATGATTGCGTTTTTTCCTGTTAAATCAAACATTGTATTTTCTCCTTAAAATTATTTGCCTTTCCAATTTGGTAATCTTTTCTCAGCAAATGCCACTGGCCCTTCAATAAAGTCTTCACTACCGAATAATTCTTTTACTGCTGAGTAGTGCGCTTTCATTGATTTTTCCAAGTCCGGTTCATTGAAATTTTCATAAGCAACTTGTTTGGTAGCTCTGATCGACATTGGCGAACATTCTTCAATTTGTTTTGCCCAAGCTTTAGCAGCAGAAATTAGATTTTCTGGCTCAACAACTTCATTAACAAAGCCAAGTTGCATGCCTTCTTCAGCAGAAACATGTCTACCTGTTAACATCATGCCAAGTGCATTTTTCATACCTATTTGTCTTGGCAGTCTCTGCATCCCTCCGGCAAGTGCTGCAAGACCGACTTTAGGTTCTGGCAAAGCAAATTTTGCATTGGTCGAGGCAACAATCAAATCACAGGCGAGAGCTATTTCAAATCCTCCTCCCATAGAAACACCATTCACTGCAGCAATCAGTGGTTTGGTTAAATTAAATCTTGAAGTCAATCCAGCAAAACCGGAAGAAGCCATATTAATATCCATTTTTCCACCAGCTTCTGCTTGAAACTTAAGATCATTACCTGCAGAAAAAGCACGATCACCTTCGCCAGTGACAATCCCAACCCAGAGGTTTTCGTCTTTATCAAATTCATTCCAAACTTCATCAAATTCTGCATGAGCAGGTGGATGCAAAGCATTCATTCTTTCAGGCCTATTTATCGTGACAGTTAAGATGTGACCATCGATTTCAGTTTTTAAAAATTCGTAATCGGTTTTCATATTTTCTCCCTAAAAATTGGACGTTAATCTTAATAAAGGTTAACGCTTGAGTCCATAGGAGATGGGTTACTTTATTTTTTTTTCAAAACTGCAATAATGCTATTCACTTTTTTGAGGAGAGTTTATGAATATACAAGATAAAGTTGCTGTGATTACCGGCGGTGCATCTGGACTGGGTTTGGCTACTGCAAAGGCGCTTAAAGAAAAGGGCGCAAAATTAATGTTATTGGATTTAAACGAAGACAATGCCAAAGCAGCTGTTGCAGAGCTGGGCGAAAATGCAGATTATTGCATTACCAATGTCATTGAGGAAGATAATGTCAAAGCCGCAATGGACAAAACCTTAGAAAGATTTGGTGCCATTCATATTTTGATCAATTGCGCTGGAATTGGAAGTGCTTCCAAAACAGTTGGTAAAGACGGCCCTCATCCATTGGATTATTTTAAGTTGGTGGTTGATATTAATTTAAATGGGACTTTCAATTGTTTAAGACTTGCTGCTGAAGTCATGGGAAAAAATGAACCGGAACAAGACAACGAATGCGGAGT
>MDSV01227417.1_pt1 | contig 11963 bp, 13 predicted proteins | sample 810851 | NCBI WGS metagenome assembly MDSV01 (sample SAMN05326640, study PRJNA326480) | marine metagenome | isolation source: seawater | place: Atlantic Ocean: North East | collected 2012 | reverse complement strand
ATGCTGCCCCATGTGATGGTGCTGCCTGAAATAGTGCCCGCGACATATTTGATATCTGCGTATGATGATTGAGGACTCCAACAAACCACAATCACCTTATTAACAGGGTCATAACTTGCTGTGGTAAATGCTGACGTGCTGGTCATAGAGGTCGAATCCAACACAACTTCCGCGCCCCATGTTGGGGCACTTGTGCCGCTTGGTGTAAGAGTTCTTACACACATGCCGCTGGAATTTCCGTAGAAAAATAGCGAATAATTCAAATCATCAACACATAACCCAAAAGGCCCATACGCCGCGCTTGCTGTTAGCTCGCTCAGTGAACCGCTTGAGATAGTCGTACCACTAACAGTTGCAGGAAACACCCCAACATAATTAGTAGACGGGGCCATTCCATACACTAGACCCACGTTGGCATATTTGTCATACCACGCACCTTGTGACCATGACCCCATGCTATCGTTGCTTTGCCATGATGTGTTGTCGTGAGTTGCGCCTGTTGTGTAGGTGTTGTCAGATGCGTTTGACACAATAGCCATACCGCGCATCCCCTGATAATAGGGTGAATATGAAGATGAATACCTCATGCCCCACTTCACGAAACACCCTGCATTATCGTCATAATATTGCGCCCCTGTAGCATTTTGTGCAGCCCATGATTCGTTATAAGCGGTGGCGGTAAATGGAACACTACCGATGGAACCCGCTTGCGCGTCTGAAATACATTTAGCGGCTTCACCTGACGAATTGACATAGACGGCCATCCCTGCGGTGATTGCCTCAGCGCTAGTCAGTGTCAATGACCCCGTTGCTGCTGCTGCGAAAGTTGGGGCCGAAGTTGCGCCGTTCGATGTCAGAACTGTTCCAGAAGCTCCAAGAGCCAATTCAGTAACGACCCCTGACGAGTTGGAATAAAATACCTTGTCATTTCCTGCGGTTAATTCTGTAGCCGCCACCGCGCTCCATTCGGGGGCCGTCGCGCCTGAGTTCACCTTCAGAACTTGATTGGCTGTACCAACACCCAAACGGCTGATGGCATTAGCACCCGTCCCATAGACAAGGTCGCCTGCGGTTGTAACTTTCGCGGGTGCAGTCTCGTCAATGTTGCCGCCTGAACCAATAAGGTTATTCCAGATAGCCGCAGTGATGACCTGCCCTGTCGAGTAATCTACGGGTGTTGTCCATGCCATTTTTCTCTCCTTAGAATCCTAGTGTAGTCGTTGTGCCGAGTTCTGATGTACCTAATGACCAATATGGAGATCGGCCTTCGGTACTTTCTAATGTGAAAATAGTTTGCAAATTCTGAGCACTTGCGCGATGCTCAATCCCAGAAATGAAATAGTCTGCCGTGACCGTTCCGCTCGGTGGCGGGTCATACGTCACTGTAATTCGGTCGCGAATTTGTCGGCTTAGGGCCTGAATCATCACCGCGTTATTTTGACGCGGGTGCAGGATTATTTTTCTAACCCGTAGGATTGGCTCTGCAAACGCATCGATGTAAGACTGAGCAATAGAAGCCGTGTTGAGGTCGTTGTTGTTGTATAAACCTGTAAGCGTGAACGCTCTATTCCCGTAGTCACTAATAGAATCTGCGTCCGTTTTTACCTGAGCCGCTCCGCCGATGCGCGTGAGAGATACGTTATTTTTAATCAACGTGCCTGAATATTCCAACTGAATATCTGCAACTGGTAGCGCCGCGCCGCCGAACGTGGCCTGACTTGTGTTGCTTCTGGCGTTCGCTGTAAGCGACTGACGATCTTCAAATACGATCTGATTCGATGTATTCGCGTAGATGGCACTAAGTCCGCCGCCTTCGCTTTTGTCGGCTGTGCGTAACGATGAAAGCGCGTTGGCATTTGAAAGCGTTACAGGTTGAAAGGTTTCTTGCCCTGCGTCTAAATCTCTTGGCAGAATGTTGGCCTCGTTTAGAATTTCCCCTATCACCGTTCCACTCAAAGCTGCTGACGTTGTAGCTGTGACGTTGGTGTTGTTTAAGTCAGTTAAAAAATCAAACGCCGAAATATTTGCTGTAGCTTCATTCGGAAATTTGTAATTAAAAGCCCAGTCACGAATGACTCCTTGATAGAGTTGGTAATCTGTTGAATCGTATGTGGCTTTAATTCGAATCCACCGCCCGACTTTAATTTGCCCATAATATGCGCCACTTGCGTTGTTCGGGTCATACGTTCTAGTAGTGTTGTCGAGCGTTACACCAAAACTCCCTGAGTTATATTCATCGAGTTCCCGTTGCTTACCCCGACTGATAGAAAAATCGCGCACGTCGCTGGACACGTCGGACCATGTAGCCGCCTCACCCAAAGTCGAGTAACCAAGAACCGCATCGCCTAGCTCAAATCCTGTTGAACTAGCTCCTGCTGTAAACCGAATCTCAGTAGTGAATGTTGGCATGTCTACGCTCATACAGCCGCCGCCCCTGTTGCTTCACTGGTAATGATTGCGCCTTGTTTAAGTGCTGCCGCATTAATAGCAGAGGCCACTGCTCGTCCCATTTTTTCTTCATCGCTAATGACGAATCCTGTGCCGTCAATACTAACTTTGATAATTGACCCTGCTTCTAGCCCGCGATCTTTTTCAAATTTCATAATGTCTGCTGCCGTGATTACGCCTTTAACCAATCTGTCAAAACTCTGCCCGCTTCCAAATTGGTCGGCAGCCCCCCTAGAACCAAACGACATCATGTTGAACTTCGCAGGATCAAGAGCTTCTGCAACAGCCGCCGCAGGTTCTTCCAACATTTGCAACGCGCCAGTGGAATCAAAATAAGCATTAGTCACCCCATGCCGACCGAGCAGCCTGTTGCCTTCTTGCATTAATTTCTGGCCCGCCGAAATAGTCGCTGCTGTAGATGTGGCGATGGCTTTAGTTCGTTCTTTTTCCGCTTCGGTGCTTTCGTTGATTTTCTTTGCGAGCCAATTATATGTATGACCCTGATCAAATGCCGCTTCAGTCGTTTCAAGGATCGCCAGTTCGTTGTCTGCCCAGCTTGTAGAAAAAGCGTCATTAATTTTTTTCATTCGGTCGACAGCGTTGCCCGCGCTTGTTGCGATGGTTTCCGCTCCCTTAGCAACTGCTCCCGTTGCCTGTAATACCGCCTCAGAAGCCTTTGACGCGGCTTCAGGGACATCTTCGCCCATAACCCCTTCAAGGTCGGTAAACGTGTTGTGAGCCTCTGCTGCTGCTTCGTTCAATCTGGGGATTTTTATCATCAGATCAGGGAGTTCAACATGGCCAAGTTCTTTGATGTCAATGTTGAGCTTACTGAGAAGCGGCCCCGCCACTCGGATGAGTCCGTTGATAAGTGAAATAGTGCCGTTGACTATTCTAAGATGGAAGTTTTCAACATACATTTGAAACAGGCCCAGAATGCCATTGATTAGCCCTTCGGTCATTCCGATGATTCCATTTGCCATGTCGCGCCATGATTCTTTTATTTTTCCTATAAGCGCAATGAATCCGATAATGCCCAATATGACAGCCGACGCGGGTGCGAACATTATTAGCAACGCGGCCACAATTATTCCGATAAGCACCTTGAAGCCTGTGCTTGCTTCTTTGAAGTAATTCCACGCGCCACGAATCGCATCTACCACGACCCCCATCCCAGTAACAAAGGCATCAATAAATGGTTTCATTTTTTCGAACGCGCTTTTCATGAACGCTATGCCTTCGGGGATTTTCTCGCGCAGGATTGGAATGAATTCCCGTAGCTTTGGCACGACTTCCGTGCCAACAAATAACGCCAGCTGTTGCATAGATGGAATCAGTGCAATCAAGATTTCATCTTTCACTGTTGTGAGTTGTGCTTTTAATTCACCCTGAACCCGAATCAATGAACCCGCGCCTTGAGCGAACGCCGTCTGCGCATCTTGCGACTTCTCAAAAATGAGTTCCTGAGTAGCCATCGCTCGCGCTTGTTGCATCGCTGCACCTGTGGCCTCTTTCATTCCCATCGTAGCGACGCGCTGTACCACGTCTTTTTCCATGATGGAAATACCGAGAGTTTTAAGTTGCTCGCGTTCACCCAACATTGCCTTTGCTAGAATGCTAGACACTTCCGCCGCTGACTTAGTACCACCAGACCACTCAGACAACGCACCAGAAAGTCCGACCACATTGGTAGACATCTTGGCTGCTTCTTCTCTGGTGAACTGCATGGGAATGAGCAGGTCGGCCATGTTGGTCGATAGCTTTGTAGCTTCGGTCGCACTCAAGCCCATCGCCGCAGAACTTTCCTGCGCCCATGCTTGAACCATGCCCAACTGATCGCCGAATACGATTTGCGCTTTTTGTTGGACCTTTTCCAACTCCGCTGTCATGCTGAATACTTTGGCCGTAGCAATTCCCGACGCGGCAGCTATAGCACCCATTCCCAAAGCGGCTTTTGATGCCGCTTTTCCGACAGTGCCAAGATTGCTTTTAAGTTGCGAAATTCCCCGCGTCACCTTTGAGGTGTCGAGGTTCGCAACTATATTGATAACGTTACTTTTCGCCATCCCGCGCTGCCTGCCCGTCGTTTGCTAATCCTGCGATCAGCAATATTTCAGCATCTTCTTTTAGCAGTTGGCTCGGGAGGCATCCGTATCGTTGGCAAAGTGAATCAATCAATTCTGCTTTGCTTAACCAATACGGTTTGCCCACCTCTTTACCATCTGCCCCGACTGCTCCGCCAACGTGATGCCACTTTTCTACTCGCTGACGGATTCCGTAGGGTTTGAGATTTGTTCGCCCCATTCTCCAATTAGCTGAGTCGCTAGTTGGACAGTGAGTTGCTTCATCCCGTCGCCCGTTGGTTCAATCGGTTTACCTTCGGTGGTTTCAAGATTCCAAGACACCACGATCTCATCACCAAACTTTTGAAAGGCTACGTCCATGTTATTTTCGAAATCTTGCATTTCTAAAAACATGCCAAGCGGCACATCTAATTTGCATACCGCTTCAGCCCCTTCGAATTCGTCCGCCATGATGATCGTGGCTTCTCTACTCGGAATCTTAAAACCCATCGGTTACTCCTAAACCGTGCTCCATGTTGGAACGGTTCCAGACTGAAGCGATAACTCTGCACTCCATGTCAATGAACCATCTGCTGCACGATCTAAATTGTATGCGCTTATGAGCATTTCCATCTCCAATTTTGGATTGGAGCCAGTGTTGCCACCGACGCAATAGGTTACCGTTCTGGTTCCAGATTGCGTTTTGAATACATCGTGACTTAGGTTGGAAGCCGAGTTAAACACCCCATTGATGCTTACCGTTCCGTCGCCGAGTAATTGCAATCTTTCAACCGCGCTTTTGTCGATGCCTGTAACTTCCTGCAACGCTGTGCCATTATTGAATGTGGCGTTGGTTACGTCGTTACTAATATCTCGGGCTGTGCCGCCGCTGTCATCAACAGCTAGGTAATCACCCAATCCGCTCTGCTTTGCCATAGTTTTCTCCTAACTTATTGTCTGGGAATTTCCCAGTTATGACCTTGAAAATTGCGCTACAAAGACAAGGTTACTGAACGTGCCAGAACTTTGTATTCTGACATATCTGTTAACCGTGCCTGTGGCGCTTATTGCTTCGCTAGTTCTGGCTGTCACGCCAGTGAACGTAATTAAATCTGCAAACGTAACATTGTCTGATGAATGCTGAACCTTGACTGTGGCTGTGCCTGATGCGATTGATTCAACCGAGATCAAACCGATCCCGCCGCTGGCAGATGAACTTGTATTATCAACTGCCGTGCTATTTGTAGCCGACGAGTCAGTTTGCTCAGGCCCGTCGGTGAGAACAACTCCCCAGTTTAGTCCCGCACCGTCAGACGTTGAGAATTCCACAGTTGTGGCGATTGCTGAGCCTTGTGACCGATCTATGTTATAGCTAGATTGGTCTGCGACCATACCGCAGGCAGCATCGCCTCTGCTTGTTCCCATCGTCATGATAACCTCTGAATCGCCTGCAATGGATTTGAACGCATCGTGCGCCATTCCCGCCGCGTTATCAAACCAGCCGTTAACTGTTAGGGTTGAATCGCCTAGCCCAATAATTCGCTCCGTTGCCGATTTCGATAATGGCGTGACATCCAATAACGTCTGAGTGCTTCCAATACCTGAAAGCGCGTTGACGTCAGTGTTTAGGTCGTAGCCGTTTGCGTAAATTCTTACGCCGAGTCCACTAGTTTTCGCCATCTAAATCTCCGTTCTCATCTACTTCAGCAATCAAGCCGTCTTTGATTAGTTGCTTAATCGTGGTGGCTTTGATGTCTTTGAAGTCGTAATTTTTACCCGCTTCGTAATCTGTATCACCCACACTAATTCCAACGATGGCGCGGTACTTACCCACATCGATGAATTGCCCGTTGTCGCTTCGTCTTTTGGTCATGGAACTATGCTCATTTCTCCATAGATTTCAACTTCAAATCCAATGGTTATTGTTCGGTAGACATTGCCGCCTATTTCTTCAAATTCAATTGACGCTTCGGTTGGGCTTGAGTCTGTACAGTTGCCAGACAGATTCGCGTCACCCCGTAGCGCCGTTTTAATATTTACAATCGCGTCCCATACTTCGGCTTCAATTGTTTCTCGAACGTCTGGTGATTCGACCATTCGCCAGTAACAACGGATCGTAAATGTAGCGACTGTAGAAGCGTCTCCAAGTGTGGTGAATAGTTCGCTGTGATCTTCTAGCCAAAACGCCGCTACAGGCGTTGTAGGGATGCTTAAAGGTTCTCCTTGATACACCGCAGCAAATGTTGGAGAGCTTACGCCACCAATGAGCGAATCAATCGTTGAAAGGACTCCTGAACGGCTCATGTGTTTGCCTTCACAATTCCAACGCCAAGAATCTTTGCAATCTTTTTCTGCTTGCTAAATTTAGACATTGTTTTTCTGAACATGTGATAACCCTTGAAACTGGTCATCGTGCCCCAGCGTGGATGACGTCCACCTTCTTCAATCCATCTGGTGTACGGCACATTCTGACTTGGATGGCCGCGTGAAGTGTCCACAATCAATTCCGATTTGCCATTTTTAAAAAATTTTGACTCGCGCCATGTGACTGACTTTCTTAGGTTGCCTGTGATGTAGCCGTGATTTGGATATAACTGACGCTGCACATCTTTTACCATCGAGTCGCCTGTTTTTTTCATGGCTGCCCGTGTACCCTTTTTCGTGTTTTGCGGGTTGTTTTTCAACGGCCCTTCTAACGTCACTTTGAGCGTTGGTACATTCGATGGATTGGAGGCTAATCTGCGTGACATTAAAACACCACCCCCGCGTTTGCAGTGTGAGCGCGGTAACGTGCTAATTCTTTTAACGTGTTCTTGGCTTCGTTAGCAGGAAACGCCAACGCAACATCCCCAGAGCCAAACGCATCTTGAACGCCCATGTCTCGGTTTCGATATTCGATCCGCGCAAGGTCAAGACACACTTGCATTACGTCATCTGGATAGGTGTACGCCACAACATCCACGCCAGTAAGATGAGTGGCCGCCGTTGTGCCGTGGACACCTCGAACGACGGTGAGAACATTTGTAGCGATTGATTCCACATACATCTGCTCGGTGCCAATTAAAATTGTGTTGCCTTCTGATAACGTCGCCCCTGAAGTTACCGTGACTGATGTGGCACTGGTGCTAGTGATAGCTCCGTTCAATGTAGTGGCCGATGAGGTTGTATTTTGCCAACCGAACGTCCCGACGATCTCAAGAGTCTGTTGGCCGCCATAAAATTGCTTGGCTGTATCTTCATTGAGTTTTAATTCATATTTCGGGCTGCTGTTGTACGGCATCAAAAAATAATCATTCGTTGCGCCTGATGTAAGTGTTTCGTTATCAGTTCGCGCGGTTTGCTTGTAGGCTGTAACCGACGTTAACGCAGTAGTCCAAGAGCCTAACGGAATAATATTCACCACAGTCGATTGAGGCGCAAGCGAATTAATCGGCAGCGTCAATCGTGGGTCGTTGCGTAAGTAGCTACCTTTGCCAATATCCCAAACACGAGTTTCAATGTATGGACCCCAAGTGTTAAGGCCATCGCCGCCAATATAATCATCCATCCGACGGCTGGCAGTTTGCAACATGCGACGAAGCACCACAGTATCCGCCGTCCAGTTAGACGAGTACGAAGTGCCCGCGAGATAATCCCGCAAGTTAGCGACATTGGCGTATGTGTGGTAAATCGTCGGCATTGTTACCTACTTATTTTCATCGGCTGTACTGGCATCCTTTTTGGATTTTGCCTTAGCTGCTTTTAATACTTCAAACGCGTAGGCATAATCATCGATAATGGCTTGTGCTACGTCGTACTCTTGTCCGACATCAAAAGCAACTTGGCTGCCTTCGACTGCTACGGGTTCGATACATCTAACCTTTGGCATAATTTTCTCCCTTTATGTTGGGGCAGGACTGAGGGTATACTTTCTCAGCCCCACCCCGATTACTCAAAACGCTTAGGCCATTTTGAGGATTTTGAACGCAGTTGGAAGAATGACCTCTTGGTCATTTCTTTCCTGAGCTAAGAATCCTACCTGACCTGTGCCAGCGTACAATTCGTTCAATCTGCGGACTGTTCTACCTTCACGTCGAACTAGAGCAAATTGGTTCCAGTCTCCAAGAATGGCAACTTCATTTCCAGTGGCTAACGTAGTAGCTAGGTTGGAAGTGTTGTCATTGTTGATAACTGGCTTGCCCATCAAATTGGAATATGGGTCTTGCGCGAGATCTTGAATACCTCTTGCACCCGATCCCGTTATTTGAATTCCAGCAATGTCGGAACTGATTGATGATGGCATGACCCATCGGCAGTTAGCACCTCTGTGCTGTGCTGGAACAGCGGCGTATATGTCGAGCAAGTCTTGAGCCACTAAAGCTGCGGCAGCAGCAGCAGTAACGTCAGCAGCAGTCGAAGCCAAAACCACGTTAGTGATCAGTACGTCGATGTTCTGACCGAACGCTGTATCAAATAGCTCAGATACAATCTGTGGCATATTCGAAGCAGAGTCAGCAAGCAACTCGTCAGTCACACGGGCGAGCACACCATACTTGATGATGTTGAAGGCTACGCCTGTGAAAGTCGGAGTCTGTTCTGCACCCGTGATGGCGCCCGACTCAGCAATTACCGAAACAGAAACACCGCCCACAGTTGGGATGGTTCCTGAATCTGTACCTACTGTGAACAGCCGACAGTTTGGAGCAATCTGATTTCCAAATGCACCACTGTTGATGACCGTGTCTGGCTCGGTGTAACTTGGCACCGTAAACCCACCGTCAGCGTTCGTGGTCTCGTTCAGAATTTTGACGTAATCAGCTGGAGCCGATTTCTCAAAAGCTGCGTCTGAACTAGATCGCATCCATACTTCAAAGGCTTTCTTGTAAAGCTGTTCTTCATCTTTAAGATTTGAACCCATGTGCTGTCGAACCCATACAGGCTGCGAAGCGGCTGGCAATTCTTTTAACCAACCTGATGGCTTAAAGTTTGCGTTGATACCAGAGTTACCAACAGAACCATCGGACCGAACATCATTCACGGCCCATGCTTTCTGATCTTCCACACTGACTGGCAACACGTTTACAGGCATATCGATACGAGCTTTTAGATCTTCGAACCCGCGTAGGGCTTTTGTCTCTGACTCAGCTTCGTCCATAAGACCAGCAGCTTTTTCAATAAGCTCATTGGCCTCGTTCGTCTTACCTTCTTCAATTAGTTTCTCTACGTCACTGTGTAATCCAGTAGCGTAAGAAATCTTCTCACTTGCGTTCATTTCTGAACCCTTTCACTATTCACTTCTATTTAGTAAACGGAATCCAAGTTGCCGTGCTCGTAGCTCGGTTAGCTTGGCTTGTACTTGTTGACGCTGTTCATCTGTCGATGGCACAAATGATTCCGTCACTAGAACCACATCGTCATCGGCAGCGAGATCGTCATCATGATCCGTTACTTCTTTAATTGAGGCAGCTTCATCTTCATAGTTGCGCCGCCGCCGTCTGCGCCCCATTTCTTCTTCAGCACTTTCCGCTCCAAGTAGTTCTGGCGCGTCAATGCCCGCTTCGTCTAGATGTCGCCGCAAGTGTCGGTAGACTCCTGCGCGATCTGATTCTGGTATATCGGTTCCACCCCGCGCTCCGTTCAGAGCTGCGATGCCTGCGCGACATGCTCTAATATTTGCATCTCCAACTCCGCCATCCCAAACATGATGAGGGAACTTGTATGAGCTTTTTGATGTGGGGTTTTCGTCTGCGTCCACGTAGGCAAACATTTGCCTGAGAGTTGTGCGGCTTGCGTCGGTGGGAATAGCCGCAACAGTTCGTGGACCGTTCCAAGCTGAATCTGTTGTTGCGGTTGCTCGGTATGGGATAGCAGCTTTGTCATCTTTTGCGCTGATGGTTGTGGTGTTCGGAGATGCGCCACGAATAACGGATGAGACTTCTACCCAGTCAACGTCCTTGATTAATCGAACGGCGTTGCTGCCTTGTTGAATAAGTTCGGCTCCGCCGTCAGGAATATTAAACCCGACCGACCATTGATCCACATAACCGCCCGACACATTTGAAAATGCTTCGCGGCCTATTTGTGTATCAAGGTTGAATTGGATTCTGTTATACAGTCTGGCAGTGCCATCACCCGCTTGAACTGAATGAGCGTTTAATACTTTGCCGATAATCTTGCTTGAGTCGTGACCTGCCAACACACTGACAGGCATGTTCATTAAAATAGAATTGTCGAATGCACTTGGATCTATAACATCGCCGTCAGCGTCAATCTCACCCATTGAGTTTACGAACGCTTCAACAATGCCTTCGGCAGAATCTAAAACCTTAACCTCAGTCAGTGTGTGTGTTTTATTCTCCACTTGATACTCCTACTTCAATGATTTTGTTATGTTCGATAATTGCGCCTAGCTCGTTTACTCCGTCAGGTATGAAATCGGGTTCACCGATATACCAAGTCAACCGCCCGTTTGGATGGTCGATAATGTCGTAGGGTTGATCGCGCTCGACGCTGTACCACTGCAAATGACGTTGAATACACGTCCGCCCGAACTTGTCGCCCGCTGGCACATACTTGTCATCTCCACCGTCAGGGTCGTACGCCTGAACCCATTGCGTTCCCGATTCTTCAGCGTAGGCAATAGTCCCGCCGTTTTGAGCTTTCGCCATTTCGGTTCGTGCTATTGCTGCGGTTCTGTTCTTGTAGGTTTCTCGTGTGATTTGTCGAACGCCTTTAAAGCCATCATCAGCCACACCGTTCGCAAGCTGCGCAGTAGTGTACCCACGTTCTTGCGCTGTCATAATTGCTTCGCGTAATCGCTTCTGGGTATAACCAACAATTTCTCTGGCACTTGCGGATGGCTTTGCCATGACTCGCTCTATGCCCATAGTTTTTGGATTAAACTTCAGCGGGCCTGTCGCACTGCGTTGGAACGCTCGCGCATCATTTAATTCTTTGAATGTTTTTTTAATCATTCGTTCATAGGATGGGCGAAGTGTATTAGCTAAATCCTGCGTGGCTCCAGCTGGTAATAATTCACCCGCTAGTCCTGCCGCCTCTAGCCCTGATGGGAGTTTCAAAACCAGCGTGTCAGAGTCAGTCGCTAAATAACGACCGAGCACCCCGTCAGTTCTGTTCACCATGTTCTTGAAGAATCGTTCTAGCTTTGGTTCGAGCGCCTCTGCTTCTTCGATTCGTAGCTCAAGCATTCGGTCGTTCTGCTGCCGCATGTAGGTTGGTAAATCAACATCAGCGTCAGGGATTGAAGTCGTGTCTGGATCTAATATGCGCGGCACTTCCTTCAACGCAACCAACGGCCCTTCGGCTAGTTGTTGAGTTGGTTCTGGTAATGTGGTTGGCACAACCTGATCGGCATCTAGTTCAAGAATGTTTAACGGCATTCGGCGAATCTCTCCGCCGTCTAACGGATCAAGGCCGAGCGCCTCACGCGCTTCGTTCAAACTAATGAGTCCT
>MDSV01141865.1_pt1 | contig 11963 bp, 15 predicted proteins | sample 810851 | NCBI WGS metagenome assembly MDSV01 (sample SAMN05326640, study PRJNA326480) | marine metagenome | isolation source: seawater | place: Atlantic Ocean: North East | collected 2012 | reverse complement strand
TTGGGCTGGTGGGATTCGAACTCACGATGACCCATATCAAAAACGGGTGCCTTACCACTTGGCCACAGCCCAATAAAAATATTTTAAATATAAGACAAGTATTATTCTCATAAATCATAATAGGGTATGTAGCTCAGTAGGTAGAGCAGTGGACTTTTAATCCGATGGTCCTGGGTTCAAATCCCAGCATACCCAATTTAGTGGAAGAGGGGATTGAACCCCCGACATTTGGATTATGATTCCAACGCTCTAACCAACTGAGCTATTCCACTTAGTATAGGCATTACTTTAAAGAAATTAAGATGGGGGTACTCCTATAGAGTACCCTTTTGTACGCTTAAATTAGAAAGCATATAAGATTAGGAACGCCATCATTAAGGCGAATAGAGCCATTGCTTCAGAAAGGGCGAAACCAAGCATTGCTGTTTGGAATAACTTTTTCTCTAAAGAAGGGTTTCTTGAAACACCGATAATTAGGCAACCGAATACGATACCAATACCAGCTCCGGTTCCTGCAAGTCCGATAGTTGCCGCACCTGCTCCAATTAATTTAGCACTTTGTAATAACATGTTTATCTAAATTTATGTGTATTTTTTATTAAAGCTACTTTGACAGGAATGTATTTGAGAAAGGGGAAACATAATCAGTTATTACTCCCAATCTAAAGCTCCTTTTTTCCACTCATAAATAAAGCCTACTGTTAAAAGCAGTAAAAAAACAGCCATGGTCCAAAAACCAAATCCTGTAATACTACCTAGAGTAACTGCCCAAGGAAATAAGAAGGTAATCTCTAAATCGAATATAATAAATAAAATTGCTACTAGATAGAAACGCACATCAAAGGTATTTCGTGCATCCTCATATGGATCAAAACCACACTCATAAGATGAAAGTTTTTCGAAATCTTGTTTATGCACAGACAATAAATAAGATAGCCCAAAAATGACACAAGCTAGTACAATACTGATTATAAGAAAGATAAATATAGGTAAGTATTCTGTATGAAATAAACTCATTTATATTATTATTGGTTTCGTAAATAGATATATGGGCTTAAGTAGATTCGAACTACTGACTTTACGCTTATCAGGCGTATACTCTAACCAACTGAGTTATAAGCCCCAAGGCTTAAGTATTAAATATTTACCTAAAGGTATGATATATGTTATGATCCTGTTTTAATAACTTCACGAAGGATATAATATTTGCTTCGAATTTTACCGTTTAATTGTACAAATTCTTGGTTTAAACCGGGATATTCTTTGTGGCTTAAAGTATTTAAAGATCCTTTTAACCAAGTGGAACCATCCTGTAAAGTACCACTAACTACATCTCGAGAACTGTCTGCACAGTTTATTAAGAGACTTTCATAATTAGAATTAGTACTGTTACTTTCATCTGCAAAAGCAGATCCTGTTTGTTGTGTAGCTTCTAATCTTTTCTTACGTATCTTTACTATTCTTGTTAATCCAGGTAAAAAATTTCTGATAACAACCATGTAGAATGCAAAAAAGACTAAAGTAAGCCAAAAAATTTGGGGTAAAAATGTTACTGAATCGAATTGTGGCATTTTTTATTTAGAGGTGAAAATAATGTTCTTAAGATGTTTTCCTTGATAAATTATTTAGTAGGGCTTAGATATCTACGTAATACTAAGCGTTTCTTAGATGGATAAATCTCGTGAATTTTGACTAAAATAGCATCGCCGATTACTGGTTTTGTTTGGGTCAGCCAGTTCGCGAACGTATTAGATTTTACATTAAACAGAAATCTATGTGGCATAAAGCCCGTAAATCCAAGTAATCCAATGGTTCCACCACCTTTAATTAATCCTAATATTCTTCCCAATATTGGCAATTGAAGTTCATGTACCTTTTCTAAAAGTTCCCATACATAATCGTGTGAAATACTGTGTACAGTTATAAGGCTATCAGAATTTACTATATCATTTACACAGATTAAAGGTCGACCCCCTAGTCGCAGTTCTTTTGGTTGTAAGAATGTAATATCTTGTTTATCTAAATTTATAGTAGATTTAAGTCCTAAGTCGATATGGACTAAAGACTTGTTGATGTTGTAAACAGAACCTTTTATAATTCTATTATTGTAACTAAAGGAATACTTTGATGTATCCTCTAGAATGTTATTGAATGTTTTCATTTATATATTCTAAAAAAATGGGCCTACTAGGGCTTGAACCTAGAGTTGTACCGTTATGAGCGGTATGTTTTACCAATTAAACTATAAGCCCCTATAATGGTTTACAAACCACCCGTGTACTTACGGGCAACTTCTTAGCACCAGATTTTAATGCTTGTATTGCTATTTCCTTAGGTACTCCGCTAATCTCATAGAGAATAGAACCCGCTCTAATAGGCGCGGCGAAAAAATCCACAGATCCTTTTCCTTTCCCCATACGTACTTCCACTGGTTTACTAGTTACAGGTACGGAAGGGAAAAGTTTGATCCAAAGCTTTCCTCTTCTCTTTATTTTCCGTGTTATGGTAACACGAGTAGCTTCAATTTGCCGTGCAGTGATACGCCCAGATTCAAGAGATCTAAGTCCATACAGTCCTTGGGTTAGATTTAGATTCTTTGAAGCATTCCCTCTTATACGTCCTGTTCTTTGTTTCCTAAATTTTGTTTGTTTAGGTCTTAACATTATTATTTAGATATCTTATCAAAACACATCCAAACTTTCAAACCACATACCCCATAAATGGTAAATACTGGTTTATAAGAATAACGTATTTTTACGGAAATAGTCTGTAGTGAAATACTTCCTGCTTGGAAGTTTTCTTTTGTTGAGCGTTCTGACCCATTTACTCTACCCTTTACTTGAACCCGAATACCTTTTAGCATTGGATATGATGATACGAACTCTTGTATAACTTTACCGATAAAGTCAAGAAAAAGGTTATGTCTGAAATCCTTCTGTAATTGGTTTCCAATGAAATTGGAAAAAATTTCTACACTACCTGTCCCCGCAGCCGCGTCTAGCACACGGAAAGTTTCTTCAAAGTAAGGGCGGTTTCTATATTGGGGGAACTTACTAGGTATCTGGGCCCTAATTTCCATGAAGTGCATACTAAGGTCAGTGCTTTTTGTAGAATTAGTGAAATATTTCGGATTTTGGGGGAAAAAGGATTTCATATCAACTAAATATAAAAATACGCTAATCCCTGTAAATTTTTCCAGAACTTCCTTTATTTCTCTCATCCGATCAGAGTCTATTATTTCCTGTATGTATGAAGTGCCGGAAGAGTACATATAAGTATAAATATGTAAAGAATCTGTTTTTCTCTTTATAGTTATGTGACCTTTTAACGAGTTTTGCTCCTGAAATATATCAGTCAAATACTCTTCTATAAGAAGGTCTTCGTGTAATGCATTTGCATACGCTTTACCTAAGAACCAATTATGGCGATTTTTGAAATTTGCTTTCAATCGTAAACTTAGGGGATTCACTTTTTGTCCCATCTTTATATTTTATTTATTACCCTTCACTTTATGAGTAGGACGGGTACGAGTCAAAGAAAATTCGCCTAGTTTATGTCCAATCATATCTTCGGTAATGGTAAGGTTAAAAAATTTTTTACCATTGTGTATCTCTATGGTACTACCTACGAAGTGCGGTAATATAGTAGATCTACGTGTCCAAACTTTAGAAACTTTGCGGCGTTTCATTCCTTTTTTAAGTGGAACACTATACTTGTATAGTAAATGTTGATCCACAAAGGGTCCTTTCCAAACTGATCTGCCCATTATATTTTATTTCTTTTACGTTTATTACGTCTAGTAGGCTGACCTTTTGTTGGTCTACCCCACGGAGTCACAGAAGGTCTACCCCCAGAAGTTTTACCTTCCCCCCCGCCGTGCGGGTGGTCTACTGGATTCATTGCAACTCCACGAACGATAGGCCTACGAGAGAGCCAACGTGATCTTCCTGCTTTACCTATAACTTTATTTTGGTGTTCTGAATTAGAAATAGTACCAATAGTGGCGTAACAAGAAGAAGGTATTACGTAATGCTCTCCCGAAGGTAATCGTACCTTACAGTATTTTTCAGTTTTCTGTAGTAATTGTCCTTTACAACCTGCACTTCGTATAAACTGTGCACCTTTGCCAGGTCTAATTTCTATGTTATGCAAAAAAGTACCTATTGGTATGTCTCTCACGCGAAGGGAATTACCTAACTTGATATCGGCAACCCCACCTGAATAAATAGACATACCTACATTTAGATTTTCTGGCGCAATGATATAACACTCCTTTCCTTTCGGGGTCACTATTCTAGCAAGGTGAGCTGACCTATTAGGGTCATATTCTATTGCTCGAACATTTCCATTTAGGTTATATCGCTTAAAATCAACTTGTCGATATCTTTTTTTATGACCTCCTCCTCTATGAAAAATAGTAGTACGACCTGTGTTGTTTCTACCTCCTGATTTAGTAAGTCCTTTCAACAAGTGCTTTATTGGTCTTATTCTTGTAAGCCCTGATTTTTCTTTTAATTTGTTTTCTTGCATATATTTGCGTACGATATTAATGCCTTTAAAACAATAAAGTATTGTTTGTTTACTTTACTGTTAGTAGATAATAGGTCTGTTTATGGCCTAGATTACAACAAAAAATTAGATATAAAATGACACGTGGTATTGGCACCTTTGATAATTCAGGTTCAACCATCTACAAAAGGTTAACCTCTATATATGGAATAGGACGATCTTCTGCTTGTAAAATATGCAAGCATTTTGATGTACTACCTCATACTCCTATGAACGAATTATCTGAACAACAAATACATAAAATTACAGGATTCTTAATTAAAAACTTTTTAATAGAATCAGATTTAAAGAAAGAGGTTAATGCAGATATAACCCGATTGGCCTCTATATCCTGCTATCGTGGAGTGAGACATAAAGTTTCCCTGCCCTTACGAGGTCAGCGTACCTCTACTAACGGTAAAACCCAAAAACGTATTGGTAATCGACACAGAGGAAAAAGAAATTAAAGATAAATGGTAAAGAAACATGATATTGTAGAATCTACAATAAATATTGCCCATGCTTATTGTACATCGAATAATACAAAAATAACAGTGACAGACAGTGAAGGTAAAACTTTAGTCTGGGCATCTGGGGGATCCGTTGGATTTAAAGGATCTAAACGTTCAACTAGTTATGCGGCTCAAGCTACTGCAGAAATTGTTGGCGAAAAAGCTTATAAAGTAGGAATACGAAACATACAGGTAAGATTAAAAGGAATTGGTAAAGGAAGGTTTTCCGTAGCAAAAGGTTTAAGGTCTGCTGGACTACGTATACAGTCGATTTCCGACGTAACACCGTTACCACATAACGGATGTCGGCCACCTAAAAAAAGGAGAATTTAATCAAAAAGGATGGGTGATCGAGTGGTTTAAGGTACCAGTCTTGAAAACTGGCGTGTATAAAAGCACCGTGGGTTCGAATCCCACCCCATCCGTATTTACCAATCATAAATAAAAGTTTTTTATAAAAAATCACTATGTATTTAATAATAGTACTACTGCCTTTATTTAGTTCAATATCTGCTGGACTATTTGGGCGTTACATTGGTGACAAAGGGGCTGGTTATATAACAACAAGTTGTATAGCTACTACATTCTTTTTGTCCATGTTCGCTTTTTACGAAGTAGGGTTTTCCGGATCTCCATGTTATATGACAACAATCACTTGGATGGATTCAGAAATGTTTCATTGTAGTTGGGGTTTTCTATTTGACAGTTTAACTGTTACCATGCTTATAGTGGTGACAGGTGTATCAAGTTTAGTTCATTTGTATTCTACTGAGTACATGAATGGTGATCCACATTTACCTAGGTTTATGTCTTATTTGTCATTATTCACTTTCTTCATGCTTATTTTAGTTACTGGCGACAATTTTATCCAAATGTTTGTTGGATGGGAAGGCGTTGGTTTATGTTCTTATTTACTGATTAACTTTTGGTTTGCTCGGTTACAAGCTAATAAGGCAGCCATAAAAGCTATGATGATGAACCGTGTGGGTGATTTTGGTTTAGCATTAGGTATTATGGGAATTTTTTTAATTTTCCAATCTGTGGATTATGCAACAGTTTTTGCTCTTGCTCCTTCTATGGTTGGAGAAAACATGACATTTCTTAACGTTGAATTTAATGCGTTCAATCTAATTTGTATATTGCTTTTCGTAGGTAGTGTAGGTAAGTCCGCTCAATTGGGTTTACATACGTGGTTACCTGATGCTATGGAAGGTCCAACTCCAGTATCTGCTTTAATTCACGCGGCTACCATGGTTACAGCGGGTGTTTTCTTACTCGCGCGATGTTCACCATTGTTCGAATTGGCACCGACAGCTCTTATCGTAGTTACATGTGTTGGTGCAATGACAGCTTTCTTTGCAGCCACTACTGGCTTGCTTCAAAATGATTTAAAACGTGTTATTGCTTACTCTACTTGTTCACAACTGGGTTATATGGTATTCGCTTGCGGAATATCCAGTTATCCTGTAGGAGTTTTTCACCTAGCGAACCATGCTTTTTTCAAAGCATTACTATTCTTAAGTGCTGGTTCAGTAATACACGCGATGGCTGATGAACAAGATATGCGTAAAATGGGTGGGCTTCAAAAGCTTTTACCTTTTACATATGCAATGTTCGTAATCGGTTCTTTAGCGCTGATGGGATTCCCGTTCTTAACAGGGTTCTATTCAAAAGATGTTATTTTAGAATTAGCTTACGCCAAATACACAGTAAGTAGTCATTTTGCTCATTGGTTAGGTACATTATCTGCATTTTTTACTGCATTTTATTCGTTTCGCTTACTATATTTGACCTTTTTGTCAGATCCAAATGGACCCAAAAATGTGATAGTACATGCACATGATGCTCCTATACGGATGGCCTTCCCTTTGGTTGTGTTAGCTTTTGGTAGTATTTTTATTGGTTATTTAACTAAGGATATGATAATAGGTGTAGGAACACAATTTTGGGGAGCCGCTTTGTTCATATTGCCCTCAAATATGACCCTATTGGAAGCTGAGTTTATTCCGCATTCAATAAAATTAATCCCAGTAATATTTAGTATGACTGGAGCAACTAGTGCTTACTTATTATATTCATTTTCTACTAGACAATTGTATTCCTTTAAAGTGTCTCTACTAGGTAGACGGTTATATACTTTCTTAAATAGGAAATGGTTCTTCGATAAAGTATACCATGAATTTATCTCTCAAAGCGCGTTATCATTTGGTTATCATACCACATATAAAGCAATCGATAGAGGTATTATTGAAATTTTAGGACCTTATGGTATTTCTAATAGTGTACAAAGTCAAAGTAAGAAGATGGCAGAAGTACAAACAGGTTACTTATATCATTATGCTTTCGTTATGCTAGTTGGTGTGACTGTTCTTATAACTATGATAGGCCTTAAGGATCAATTATCTACTTGGTTAGATTTTAGATTATATCCACAATTCCTTGTAGCATTAGGCGTTTTACATTATTACTCATCGAAAAAATAGTTCTGAAAAAGGACTATTTTTCACGGGATGTGGCGTAGTCAGGTTAGCGTACCTGTTTTGGGAACAGGTGGTCGTGTGTTCGAATCACACCATCCCGAGAATAAAGGTTTTAAACAAATAAAAAAATTATGACATATTGATAGAATAAACAATATGAATCTTGAATTAATCCTTTTTTACTTATTTTCTAGTGTGGCAATAATATCAGGGCTTATGGTTATACGGGCAGAGAACCCTGTCCACTCTGTTTTATTTCTAATACTTACTTTTTTCAACGCTTCCGGTTTACTACTATTACTTGAAGTGGAATTTCTTGCTATGATATTTGTGATTGTTTATGTAGGAGCAATCGCTATATTATTCTTATTCGTTGTTATGATGTTAAATATTAAGATAACTAAAGATAGTAATGATCTTTTCAAGTACCTACCTATAGGCGGATTAGTAGGTGTCATTTTTCTGATGGAGATTTTCCTAATTACAGACAAGGACTATGTTCCATTGTTAAACGAAAATCTAAACGACATCAGTTTTATAGAATGGGACAAAACAATAAATTCTATGACCAATGCGGAAGTTCTTGGTCAATTGATGTATACTTACTACTTCTACTTTTTTCTTGTAGCAGGTTTTATCTTATTGGTTGCCATGATAGGAGCAATTATTTTAACTATGCAGGCACAAACCAATGTGAGAAGACAACAAGTATTTCAACAGGTTTCACGAAATTTGGAAAGTGCGGTTTTCTTGGTAGATAATAAGAAATCTTAAGCGAACAAGTTATTAATATAAATAAATCTACTTTTAGGAAATTAAATTAAAAAAGACTCACAAGCATGACAAAAGTTTTTGTTAATGACATAGAAGTTTTAGTAAAACGTGGATCCACAGCTTTACAAGCGTGTGAAGCTGTAGGTATCGAAATCCCTAGATTTTGCTACCATGAAAGACTCTCTATTGCGGGTAATTGCCGTATGTGCTTAGTAGAGGTGGAAAAAACACCGAAACCTGTAGCTTCTTGTGCAATGCCTCTTATGGATGGTATGAAAATATACACAGACACCCCTTTAGTAAAAAAAGCTCGAGAGGCTGTACTGGAATTTTTATTATTAAATCATCCGTTAGACTGTCCCATTTGTGATCAAGGTGGTGAATGCGATTTACAAGACCAAGCCATAGTATTTGGTAGTGACAGGAGCAGATTTTATGAAACAAAGAGATCTGTTGAAGATAAAAATTGCGGCCCTTTGGTTAAAACTATAATGACTCGGTGTATACACTGTACTCGTTGTGTTCGTTTCTCTACTGAAATAGCAGGCGTTGAAGACTTAGGAACAACCGGACGAGGTGAAGATACAGAAATTGGTACTTATGTAGGTAAAGCTTTAGAATCTGAACTATCAGGAAATGTAATTGATTTATGCCCTGTTGGCGCTTTAACCTCAAAACCTTATGCTTTTACTTCACGTCCTTGGGAAATTAGAAATACCAATTCAATCGATATTTCCGATGGCGTCGGTTCGAATACCCGAATAGATTTTCGAGGTACGGAAATACTACGTGTGTTACCGCGTTTTAATGAAGAAGTTAATGAAGAATGGATTTCTGATAAAGCCAGGTTTATGTACGATGGCTTAAAAAGACAACGTATAGGCTCTGCTTATCAAAAGAAAAACGGTCAGATTACTGCGACTTCCTGGAGGTCTTCCTTGAATAAGATATCCTCTTTACTTTCGAATACGGATCCAAGTAAAGTAAGCTTCACTGCAGGTGGTGCAACTAATACTGCTACCTTGGTTATAATGAGAGATTTTCTTAATAAGTTAGGTGTTTCTAATTGTAATTATAGTACTACTAATTCTTGGACACCGGATTTATCCAAGGATTATCTACTTAATGGAACTATATCAGATATCGAGAATTCTGATGTATGTTTAATAGTAAATTCTAACCCAAGGGCGGAAGCAACTCTACTTAATGCACGGTTGCGTAAACGGTATCTTCAAGGTGGCTTTGAAGTAGCATATGTTGGTCCTCATACTGATTTAACTTTTCCATGTACCCATATAGGTACAAGCCTTGTTTCATTAGAACAAATTGCCGAAGGTAAGCATATTTTTTGTCAAACTATGGCTAACGCAGAAAATCCAATGATACTTATTGGAGAAAGTTCTGGAGGTAATAAAATTATTTCCGATTCTATTAGGTCCCTGACCGCTAAAGTAACTAAAAACTTAGAAACAAATGGTTCCCCTATTCGTTGCTCACATGTACATTCAACCGTAAACCAAATAGGTGCTCTTGATTTAGGTCTATACCGAACCTCACATACTAATCCTTCACTTTGCTATTTAGTAGACACTGATGATACAAATGTAGAAAACAACTTGCAGGGTTTCACTAAAAGGGGATCTTTTTGGGATACTTTACTCCAAAGTACCAAAGCTGATATAATCTATCAAGGCCACCACGGAGATATCAGTACAAATAATGCTGACATTATTTTACCAGGAGCTGCCTTTTCAGAAGAACGTTCTACTTTTGTCAATATTGAGGGGCGTGCTCAACAATCGAATCGGGTATTAAAAAGTCCGGACTCAGCACGAGAAAATTGGAAAATTTTAAAAGCTATCGCAAGTAGTTCAGTTCCTTATTGCACTTACAAAGAATTACAAGATAGATTAGAAAAATTAGTACCAGCTTCAGCAAATTTGGGGCTTACACTACCCATGAGTGTATTTGGTACTTTGAATAGTAGACTCAGTTATAAAAACGCAACCCAGGATGGCTCTAAATTACTAAAGGGTAAAATAGATAATTTTTATACCACTAACGTAGTTGCAAAAGCGTCACGGACAATGGCTGAATGTTCTTTAGCCTTCGTAAAAAGACTGAATTTCCTTTAATATAAAATAAAAATATGTTTTATACATTGACTATTGTACTTAAAATACTTTCCATAGTACTACCTTTACTAATTTCTGTAGCTTACTTTACCTTAGCCGAACGTAAAATTATGGCTTCTATGCAAAGACGTAAAGGGCCAAATGTTATTGGTACTTTTGGTTTACTACAACCATTAGCAGATGGGTTCAAGCTTCTTATAAAAGAAACTGTAATCCCAAGTAATGCTAACACTGTGGTATTCATATTAGCACCAATTATCACTTTTCTACTAAGTCTCCTAGGTTGGGCGGTTATACCCTTTGGTGAGGGGATGGTTCTGGCAGACTTAAATGTAGGGATGATGTATCTCTTTGCAGTATCTTCGTTAGGTGTTTATGGTATTATTACTGCGGGTTGGTCAAGTAATTCAAAGTATGCCTTTCTTGGCGCCCTACGTTCTGCCGCTCAAATGGTTTCTTATGAGGTGTCTCTAGGTGTCATAATAATTACTGTCTTACTTTGTGTGGGTTCCTTAAATTTAAGTGAAATCGTTCTTGCGCAAAAAAGTATATGGTTCTGTATTCCACTCGCACCCATGTTTATCATGTTCTTTATTTCAGCATTAGCTGAAACAAATAGACATCCTTTTGATCTACCCGAAGCTGAAGCTGAATTGGTTGCCGGTTATAATGTAGAGTATTCCGCAATGGGGTTCGCCTTATTCTTTCTAGGCGAATATGCTAACATGCTTTTAATGAGCGGAATGACTGTTATTTTATTTCTCGGCGGTTGGTTAGCACCAATCGATATCGTACCCTTTTCTTGGATTCCTGGGCCTCTTTGGTTTGGTATGAAAATGTGTATCTTTGTGATATTCTTTATTTGGGCTCGAGCGGCTTTTCCACGTTATCGATATGATCAACTAATGAGATTAGGTTGGAAAGTGTTCTTACCTTTATCTTTAGGGTACCTTTTTTTAGTGGCTGGGATTCTCATTAGCTTTGGTTGGCTACCTTCAGAAGCAGGTAATATGTTGCCTCTTTCTTAGACTCAAGAAAAAACAAATAGTATAAAATGATTCTTAGTATAACAAATTATCTTGCTGTAGCCTCAGTATTATTCTTGATAGGACTTTCTGGTATTATTCTCAATAGAAAAAATATTATCGTAATGTTAATGTCAGTTGAACTAATGTTGCTGGCAGTTAACTTGAATTTTATAATATATTCGGTATATCTAGACGATATAATGGGGCAAATGTTTGCCTTACTAGTACTTACAGTGGCAGCTGCAGAAGCTGCAATTGGTTTAGCTATTCTGGTAGTGTATTATAGAGTTCGAGGAAGTATCTCAGTCGAAAATATACATCTCCTTAGAGGTTAAGTTTTAAACAATTAGTTAAGGACTCTTCACGAAAAGTCCTGTTAATGTCTAGAAATAAAGGAGGGGGCAAATCTTCACTTTATTTTCCATCTTATATATCAAAAAAAAATACCCTTTTCTTATAAGTGGTGAGTTTAAAAAAGCCTTTCAT
>MDSV01059553.1_pt1 | contig 11963 bp, 11 predicted proteins | sample 810851 | NCBI WGS metagenome assembly MDSV01 (sample SAMN05326640, study PRJNA326480) | marine metagenome | isolation source: seawater | place: Atlantic Ocean: North East | collected 2012 | reverse complement strand
GTTTTTTCAAGATTACAATTTAAATAAATCTGCTTTATCTGTTTTTTCCCAAGTAAATTCACCTTTATTTGATGGTTTTCTCCCAAAATGACCGTAGGCAGAGGTAACTTCATAAATAGGATTATTTAATTTAAGCATTTCTCTAATTCCTCTTGGTGATAAATTAAAATTTTGATCAATGATCTTTTTTACATTATCAACTTTATTCTCATCCCCCTCATCAAGTTTTATAAAAATAGATAATGGCTTTGAAACTCCAATAGCATAGGCTAATTGGATCAAGCATTTTTTTGAAATTCCCGAATAAACAATATTTTTAGCTAAATATCTTGCAGCATAGGCAGCTGACCTATCTACTTTAGTAGGGTCTTTTCCAGAAAAAGCTCCGCCACCATGTGGTGCTGCTCCACCATAAGTATCAACAATAATTTTCCTACCTGTTAAACCTGTATCTCCGTCTGGTCCACCAATTATAAATTGACCAGTTGGATTTATATAAACTTCTTTAGAGTCTAAATCTTTAATATAATTTTCAGGTATAGATTTCTTAATATATGGCAAAACTAAATCTTTAACTTTTTCTTGATTTAAATCTTTTGAGTGTTGAGTAGAAATTACCACTGAAGTAACCTTAATAGGCTTATTTTCTTGGTAAAGCATAGTTACTTGACTTTTTGAATCTGGCTCTATCCCTTTTAATATTCCAGCTTTTCTATCTGCAGCCATTAATCTTAAAATTTTATGTGAAAAGTGAATTGGAGCTGGCATTAATTCTTCAGTTTCTTTACAAGCATAACCAAACATAATTCCTTGATCGCCAGCACCTTCATCTTTATTATTTCTTGAATCAACACCCATTGCAATATCTGTGGACTGTTCGTGTAAGAATGTTTCTATATTAGCAGTCTTCCAGCTAAATCCGCTCTGTTCGTAACCAATATCTTTAATACATTCTCGAACCTTTTTGATGATTACTTCTTTTTCTATTTTTGGACCTCTAATTTCACCTGCCAGTACAACTTTATTTGTTGTTGCTAGTGTTTCACAAGCCACTCGAGAAAAAGGATCTTTAGATAAATATAAGTCTACAACCATATCTGAAATTCTGTCACATACTTTGTCTGGATGACCTTCAGAAACAGACTCGCTTGTGAATAAATATTTATTATTTTGCATTAACTTTTATTTTTAAAAATTAAAAAGATAGATAGATATGTAAATAAAAGAATAAAAAATATCAAATCATTTTTATTTTTATATTTAGTTTTTAAAAGAGGAATATCCATCTCTATACTCCCGGTTTCATAGGTGTTTAATCTTTTTACAATTTCTCCTTTATTATTAATTATTGCGCTTATTCCTTTATTCGCTGATCTCACTAAAAATGAGTTATTTTCTATAGATCTAAAAATTGCTTTAGCAAAATGCTGATGGGGACCTATCGAATTACCAAACCACCCGTCCTCTGAAATATTTATTATCAAATTGGTATTTATATTTGCTTTTTGAGTAAGTTCTGGGAAAATAATTTCATAGCAAATCAAAGGAAAAATATTTAAATTATTGATTAAAATATTTTGTTGTAATTTTCCTTCAGAGAAAGAACCGTATCCCTGGGTAATCTTTTTAAAACCAAATTTATTTAAAACTTTTTCGAAAGGTAAAAATTCTCCAAAAGGTACTAATTTTTTTTTATTGTACTGATATAATATTTTAAATTCATTATTTACCACTACTAAGCTATTAAAATATTCTCCTGTGTTTTTATCCAATGTATTAATCCCAAATAAAATTAAATGATTTTCTTTAAAATGCTTTTTAACTAAGTTTCTAAATTGATAAATTTCATTAAAATCAAATCCTGTGAAAGTTCCTTCTGGCCAAACAAATAAAGTTTCTTTTTTCGGATCTGGATCACTATATCTTACTAAACTTTCTAATTTTTTTTCTACCTCTTCAATAGAAGAGTTATATTTTAATTCAAAATTTGGAGAAATAACTTTAGTGTAAATTTTTTCATTATTATTAAGATAATTTATTAAACCTTTGTTTTTATTGATAGAAACAGTTCCATAAATATAAATTGAGAAAATTAATAAAAACGTAGAGCTTATTATTGAAATTCTTTTAGTTACGCTCATTTTAAAAAACAAAACTGCTGGTATAGTAAAAATTGTTATAGCTATAAGATTAAAAGCAAATAATCCTAGAAAATTAAGAATTTGTAGAACCTCTGTAAGCCAAGACCAACTATAACCCCACAAATTCCAAGGAAAACCTGTTAAAATTTTTCCTCTTATATAATCAGATAAGGCAAAAGATCCTGAAAATAATAACAGTGATGAAAAATTGTAACTTAAAAATTGGCCTATTATTAAGGTTGTTAAGCCAATAAAAAGACTTAGAAAAAGAGGTATTAATACTACAGCAAATGGGATTAGATTTTTAAAGCTTTCATCAAAAGTCAAAGAATAAGCAATCCAAAAAATGCCACTCAAATAAAAACCAAAACCAAATCCTAAACCCATTAAAAATAAGTTTTTACGATAGGGTTTTTTTCTATAAACATTTTTGGATTTTTTTCTTACATAAACGACTAGTAAAAAAAAAATTGGTAATAAAAGAAAATTGATAAATGATAAATTAAAAGGTTGAAAAGAAAATACAGTTAATAGTCCAAGACTGAATGGCAAAAAGTATAATACGACACTTCTATTATTTAAAATTTTTTCTAACATTTATCTTATGTAGTCTAGATATTTTTTTTCTATTTTTTCCATAGTTTTAAAATCCCTATCCTTTTTATGTTGATGGCCAAATAAATGAACTAGTCCATGAATCCACAGTTTATTTAATTCATTTTCAAATTCAATTTTATTTTTTTTGTTTTTAATTTTACCTAAATTAAGAATAATATCTCCAAGATAAATTTCTTTCTCTTTCTTAATTTTAATATCTAAGTGCTTTTTCTCATGAAAAGGAAAAGATAATACATTGGTAGTTTTATTTTTTTTTCTAAATTTTTTATTTAGTTTTTTTATCTCCTCTGAACCTGAAAAAAGTAAGGAACATATTAACGTTTTTTTTTTATATAATTTGTTTTTTTTGTTAAGTAATTCAACTTTTTTATCAATAAAAAGATGAGGATCTTTTAAATATTTCTTCCAAATAATGTTATTTAGAATTACATTAACTTTTATCATCAGCGCTTTTTTTCTGATAAGCCCGAATAATCTTTGAAACTAATGGATGTCTGACTACATCTGTATGATCAAATTCTATAATTTTAATCTCACTCAAATCTTTTAAAATATTTTTTGATTTTATAAGACCTGAGTGTGATTTGTTTATTAAATCTATCTGAGATGGATCTCCATTAACAACTAATTTTGAGTTTTCTCCAATTCTGGTTAAAAACATTTTAATCTGAGTTTCGGTGGCATTTTGTGCTTCATCTAAAATAGCAAAACAATTCTTTAAAGTTCTTCCTCTCATAAAAGCAAGAGGAGCAATTTCGATTTCTCCAGCCTCAATTTTTTTATCTATCTTATCTGCACCAAATAATTCATATAGAGCATCGTAAAGAGGTCTTAAGTAAGGATCAACTTTTTCCTTCATATCTCCTGGAAGAAAACCTAATTTTTCTCCTGCTTCAACTGCCGGTCTTGACAAAATTACTCTATCAATTTTTTTTTCTAATAACAAAGTAACAGCAACAGATACTGCTAAAAAACTTTTACCGGTTCCTGCAGGGCCAAGCGTCATCACAATATCATTTTCTTTTAAGGCTTTTATATAATCAGATTGTTTTTCTGATCTAGCCATAACTGATTTTCTAGGAGTTTTAATCAATTGTTTGAATGATTTTACGTTTGATTCTTCAAAGTTCATATTTTTTTTAACTGATGACATTATATCTCCTTTTTCAATAAAATTCGTCAAAAGATATTTATTGATTAAAAATTTAATTGCCTCGGAAAAATCTTTTAGATTTTCCTCTTTTCCTTTGCAAGTAATAGAATTTCCTCTGAAAAATATAATTGTACCGGTCAATTTTTCTAATTCTTTTAAATTCTGATCAAATTGACCGACTATAGACATTAGCATTGGATTATTCGTTATTTGAATATTAATTGTTTCTGAGTCTATTTTTTTAATAATTAAATTTTGATCTAATTTAGTTATCTCTGACATAAGTTTATGCTGCAAATTCCTTTTTTTTGTCATCTAAGATAGTTTCACCAAATAAAGTGTTTTGATTACATTTATTAATTTTTATTTTTTTAACTTTGCCAGTTAAATCCTGATTGCTGTGAACTATGACTGAATTGAAATATTCATCTCTTCCAAAATATTTATCTGGTCCTCTGGTATTATTTTCAAATAATACATCGGCTGTAGAGTTAACAAGTCCTTTCCTATACTTTTCTTTAATTTCATTAGCTAATTTTTGAAAGATAGCTAATCTTTCTTTGGCAACTTTTTCATCTATTTTTTTTAAATTTCCAGCTGGCGTTCCAGGTCTAGCACTAAAAATAAACGAATAAGAATTAATAAATTCCACATATTTCATTAAAGAAAGAGTTTTTTCAAAGTCATCTAGGGTTTCATCTGGGTAGGCAATAATAAAGTCACTTGAAAATTTGATATTTGGTTTCTTATTTTTAAGTTTTTCAACTATTTCTAAATATTCTTCTATAGTATGATTTCTATTCATATTTTTAAGAATCTTTGTAGATCCACTTTGAACAGGTAAATGTATTAGTGGCATTAATTTATTACAGTCAACATGAGCTTGCATCAAATCATCTGTAAAATCTTTTGGATGGGATGTGGTATATCTTATTCTTTTTAAATCTTTGATTTCGTTTAAAGAATATAATAAATCAGACAGTCTTTGATTTTGCCAGTTATAAGCATTTACATTTTGTCCAAGCAAAGTAATTTCTCTTGAGCCATTTTCAACAAGTTGTATTGCTTCTGATATAATTTCGGAAGATGATCTAGAATATTCGGGGCCTCTTGTGTAAGGGACAACACAAAATTTACAAAATTTATCGCATCCTTCTTGAATAGTTAAAAAGGATGAAATTTTACTGTTATTATTTTTGACTATATTAAGTTGGTCAAATTTTTTTATAACTTCAAATTCTGTTGAGTTAGCTCTTATATTTTTGTTTTCTGAGTTTATAATTATCCTATTTATTTCATGATAGGACTGCGGGCCAACTATTGCGTTTATATATTTTTCTTTTTTTAATAATACCTCTCCTTCTGCTTGAGCTACACAGCCAGCAATTAATACTATTGGTTTCTTTTTATCTTTAAACTCTTTTTTGACTCTGCCTACTTCATGGTAAACTTTGTCAGTAGCTTTCTCTCTTATATGACAGGTATTAAGAATATAACAATCTGCCTCTTGCAATTTTGTAGTTGAAGTATAATTAATTTTCTTTGCTAAATCCAGAATACGATTGCTGTCGTATTCGTTCATTTGACATCCTAGTGTTTTAATAAATATTTTTTTTGACAATTTATTTTTTGATTTTTGAACCGTATAGTTCAAGTTTATGATCTACTAATTTGTAGCCAAGCTTGTTTGCAATTTTTTCTTGTAAGGACTCAATTTCTTTATCAACAAATTCCACTATCTCTCCACTATTGATATCGATTAAATGATTGTGGTCATCGTTGATTTCGTATCTTGCTTTTCCAGTCTTGAAATCATGCTTTATCAAAATTCCGGCTTCTTCAAAAAGTTTTACTGTTCTATAAACAGTTGCAATACTTATTTTATCATCAATTTGCGTAACACGTTTATGTAATTCATCGACATCTGGATGATCTTTTGAACCATACTCTTCTTTTGAGTCCGAAAGTATTTTTGCAATTATCTTTCTTTGTTCAGTTAATCTAACACCCTTTTCTTTACATTTTTGCTCAATTGTACTCATAATTATTATTTAACTAGAATATAATGGTTTTATCAATTCTTTCTCTATTAAATTTTTATTAATTAAAACTTCAATATTTTCAAGGTTAAATTGTAGTAAATCTTCATCTTTAAATCCAAATAAATTTGCATTATTTGATATTTTGATTCCTTTTGCCACTGCCAAAGCTACTCTTATAGTTGAAAAACTGCCCGGGCCATTGTTTACTAAAACAGTAAAATTTTTATTAATATTTGCTTTGTGCTTATTAGTTAAATTTAATATGGTTGAAACTAGAATTTCATTATTTTTAATTTTAGTTTGAAAATTATGAACAAAAAATTTATTATTTATTTTTAAACCAACTTTGTCATTTTTGCCTGTGCAACTTATTATTAAAAAATCTTTAATCATCATTATATTTATATTTTTTTTATTTCCTCAAAACAATTCATATTCGACTTTATTCGCTAAAAATTTTAATGATTACGGTATTATATCAATAATGTATCATAGATTTAATGAGGGAAAATATCCATCCACAAATATTCAATTAGATATTTTTAAAGAGCAACTAAAAATAATTGAAAATCAGGGTATAGAATTCATCCATCCAAATAACTTTGAAAAAGATCTTTCTAAAAATAAAAAAAAGAGGAAAGTTTTATTAACTATAGATGACGGTCTATTATCATTTTATGAAAATGCCTGGCCGATTTTGAGGGAGAAGAAAATACCTTTTATTTTATTTGTTAATACTAGAGAAGTTGGATCTTTTAATTATATGAATTGGAGTCAGATCCTAGAAATTTATAATAGCGAACTTGTGGAAATCGGAAACCATAGTCATTCACACGAATATCTCGTTGATGAAAGTCCAGAAATTATTAAAAATGATATCTTAAAATCAATTGAGATTTTTAACAAAAAACTTGGAAAAAACTCAGATTTTTTCTCTTATCCATTTGGTGAATATAGCGATGAATTTAAAAAAATAATTAAAGGTTTAGGATTTAAATATGCCTTTGGCCAACATTCAGGAGTAATTGATGAAACTAAAGATTTGTGGGAACTTCCAAGATTTCCAATAAATGAAAAATATGGAGAATTAAAAAGATTTAAAACCTTAATGAAAACACTGCCTTTAAAATATGAGAAGATCATCCCTGAAGATAAGTATTTATTACAATCTAAAAATCCACCGAAAGTTAAAATTTTTTTTAAAGAAAACATTAATAATCTTAAACAAATCAACTGTTTTTCAAATGAAGGTGACGAATGGAGAAACTCTAAGATATCTTTCAATAAAAAAAATACTATAGAGATAAATATCACAGAAAAATTCGTAGGCGAACGTGGTAGAATTAATTGCTCTTTAAAAGAGGAAGATGGTTTTTGGCGTTGGCTTGGAATTCAGTTTGTAATTTCCGATAAATAATATTTATAAATTCAATTGTCTTTTTTGAATTGAGTTTTCTAATCTTACTGGTTCAAAATCCATCAATCTATTTTGGACAATAATTTGTGCTAAAATCTTTGTATATTCGCTTCCAGCTTGCGCATAATTTTCAAGTGTTTTGGTTAGCTCTAAGCCATGAATCTTTTTATTTTTATCTCTTAATTGCTTTCTTTTTTCTCTAAATTTTACATAACCCTTATGAGTATTAAGATTATTTTTGTAAGCTTTCACTGAAGCTCTTAAAATTGGAAATCTTAAAATTTTGTGATTTTTAGATTTATCTTTTAGCAAAGGTTCTATACCTGCACCATTCCAAGTCCATTGACCAAATATTGCGTTACCTTCTAGTGCAAAACGAGACGTTCCCCAACCACTCTCTTTAGCAGCTTGGGCAAGAGCAATAGATGCAGGAATTATATCCATTCTGATTTTTAACTCTTCGATATTACTTTTTTTCACTTTATATTCTAAAAACTTTTGTCTTAACCATTGTTTCTCCTCATCTGTAGTAATCTTTCTAGAAATAACTTCATTTAACTTTAATCTATCATCTAATATCTTTTCATTTTCAGCAACAATTAGCGGAAGAACAATTTTAATAAAAGTTTCTTTCTTTAATTTAACACTCTGAATTTCATCTAAGTCCTTTGGAAACTGAGTAAAGTAAATTGGTTTAACTGTTTTTTCATATCTTACTGTATTTAAATCATATTCCACATCTTCAAATAAACTTAAAACTGTTTGAGTTTTTAAATTCAAGTCTGGTAAAATAAGTTCAGGAACTTTTTCTTTTTTATTATTTTTTACCTCTGGTTTTTTAACTTCTTTTTTAACTTTAACTTCTGGTTTTTTAATTTTAATTTCTGGTTTTTTAACTTCTTTTTTTACTATCTTTTTATCTTGAGTTTTTTCCAATTTATTAAATGTGTTTACACCAGAGACTAAAATAGTGATACCCCCCGCGATTACAAAAAAAGCCAAAACAACTTTGCCAGCTTTAACTTTGTTTATCTGCTGGTCATAAATTCCGTGAAAAACGTTAGTTAAAAAATTTCCAATGAAATAATAAGCAGCTTTTCCTGCTTTTGGAATAATGTTTAAAAAACCAAGACCTATGTTGCCTATTGATCTCCACAAATTTGAGAAAAACCTTAAAAAATTTCTTGTGGTATCTTCTTTAAAATAAGTTATACGTCTTGAAAATCTAGAAGCTGTTCTTGAACTATCATCTTTGAAATCATCGATACGTCTCGATACTTTTGATAATGGTTTGGTGAAATTTTCTTTAAAAAAAGTTGTTTTAAATTCTTTAGGGATGATAATCTTATTTTTTTTTAAAATTAGCTCTAGTTGACCAGATGTTAAATTTTTTCTTCTTTTAACGTAATCCTTTATTTCTTTAACATCATATATGTTAGCTAATTCTATTAGTTGATCTCTATAACTTAATCTCTTCTTCATATTAATTTGCCTCTACTGAATTTACCTCTTTCACGTAATGCTTTAAGAGATTTTGCACTCCTTGTTTTAAAGTCATTAAAGAACTAGGGCAGCCCGAGCAACTTCCTTGAAGCTCAACTTTAACAACTCCATTTTCAAAAGATCTAAATTTTATATCCCCCCCATCTTTTGCCACAGCAGGTCTTATTTTCGTATCTAATACATCGATTATTTTTTTTACTGTTTCATCGCTATGATCTTTATCTTTTATATCTTTTAATTTCTCTTTTAAAATGGGTTCTTTATTATTTTCAAAATAATGATTTAAATGTGAAATAACCATTGGTTTTAATTCGTTCCAAGAAATATCTTTTGTTTTTTTTACTGATAAAAAATTTTTTGAAAGAAGAACTAATTCTACTCCCTTAAAACCCAATAATTCTTTTATGAAAGGATTGCTTACTTTCTCAATTTCATTTTTTTGAAACTCTTCAGTTCCAATGTTTGAAATTATATTTTCAGACAAAAATTTTAATGACTCTGGGTTAGGTGTTGGTTCTGTATGGATCATTTGAATACTGTATATTATATCAAGCCAACTTTTTCACGTATAATTTTAAGGTTTTCCTCAGCTTTAATGCTTGCTTTTTCAGTCCCTTTTTTCAATATTTTAGTTAGATATGTCTTGTCATCCATTAATTTTACTATTTCTTTGCCGATAGGTGAAATTTCACTTACTAGAACATCTGCAAGTTTTCCCTTTAAATAAGAATATTCTTTTCCTGCCATTTCTTGTAAGGCTTTTTCCAAATTAATTTTAGAAACCTCTGAAAATATAGTTAAAAGATTTAAAGCCTCGGGTTTTTTTTCTAAAGATTTAATATTATCTGGAATGGATTCAGAATCTGATTTAGCTTTTTTAACTTTTTTTATAATTTCATCTGGGCTATCTTTTAAATTAATTCTTGAATAGTCAGACTCTTCAGATTTACTCATTTTTTTTGTACCGTCTCTCAAGCTCATGACTCTAGAAATATTTTTAAGAATAAGGGGCTCAGGTAAAGGAAAAAAATTTTCACAATTGAAATCTTTATTAAACTTTTGTGCAATATCTCTAGTTAATTCTAAATGTTGTTTTTGATCAGCGCCAACTGGGACATGAGTAGCTTTATATAACAAAATATCAGCTGCCATTAAGTTTGGGTAGATATAAAGCCCAACACTAGCTTTTTCTTTGTCCGAACCAGCTTTGTCTTTAAATTGAGTCATTCTATTTAACCAACCAACTCTTGATACACAGTTAAAAATCCAAGCTAATTCTGAATGAGCAGAAACTGAAGATTGATTAAAAATTATACTTTTGTTTGGATCTAATCCAGTTGCTAAAAAACCCGCTGTAGTTTCCAAAATATTACTTTTTAATTCGTTTGGATTTTGAAAAGTAGTTATAGCGTGAAGATCTACAACACAATAAATACAATTCATTTCTTTTTGTAATAATACGAAATTTTTTAGAGCCCCGAGATAATTGCCTAGATGTAGGTTACCTGTTGGCTGAACACCTGAAAATGTTAATTTTTTATCACTCATATCAATTTGTTTTAAAGTTTTTTGTTTTTAAAATTCCACTTAAATAACACGATATCAAATAAACACCGCCAACAAAACCAACAATTATCATTAAATAAACTGATTTATATTTATAATTATAATCTAAATAATCTGAATAATAATTTAGTGCTAATATCAAAAGAATAGACATAACCACTGTATTTAAAATTATCTTAACAATATTTTTGAATAAATAACTTTTAACTAATAAAAAATTCTTATCATTCAATAAATATATGTAAAGTATTACACCAATCCAGGTAGAAATAGAGGTCGCAATAGGAATAATCACAAAACCAACTTTATTAAATAAGGTTATGCTTATCAAAATATTAAGCAACACAATAAAAGTTGAAATATAAAATGGTGTCTTTGTATTGTTTCTAGCAAAAAAGAAATTGGATAAAATCTTGATCAAAGCAAATGCTGGAATACCATAACCAAAATATTTTAAGGCTTCTGCGGTCATATTGATATTTTCGATTGTAAAAGACCCATATCCAAATAAAGCATTAACAATTTCTTTAGAAGCTAGGATTAGACCCAAACTTGCTGGTATTGATAATAAAAGTGAAAGTTCTATAGATCTACTCTGGATATTTGAAATTTTTGAAATATTTTTTTTCTTAAAAGCTTTGGATAACACTGGCAAGGAAACAGTTCCTACAGCTATACCTGCTATGGCCAAGTTAATCTGATAAATACGATCAGCATAATACAAGTAAGATACTGCGCTTGCTTCGAAAGAAGCTATAATTGTACCAACCAAAATATTTACCTGAGTAACTCCAGAAGAAAGAACACTAGGTAAAAGTTTTCTAAAAAAGAATTTTACTTTACTGCTTAGTTTAGTTTTGAATTCAATTGAGGGTTTATAATATTTTTTTGTAAAAAACATTAAAAATAACAATTGTATTATTCCAGCCAAGGAAACTCCATAAGATAATTGTTTTGCAAATTCTAGATTAAAAAAATAAGAAATTAAAAGACTTAATATCAGAACAATATTTAGTATAATTGGTGCAGCTGCAGCAGCAGCAAATTTATTATTAGAATTTAAAATTCCTGCAAAAAAAGATGAAATACTTACAAATAATAAAAAAGGAAATGTTATTCTTGTAAATTCTACCGCAAGATCAAATTTTTGACTGTCTTCCAAAAAACCTGGTGCAATCAAGAAAACCAAGTAAGGTGTAAATATTTCAACTAGAAGGACTATTAAAAAAAGAATAAGAATTAATACCGTTAAGGTTTCATCAGCAAATTTTTTCCCTTTTTTTTGATTTTTAGATTTTTCAGAAACATAACTAGGTATAAACGCTGCATTAAAAGTTCCTTCGGCAAATAGTCGCCTAAAAGTATTAGGAAGTCTAAAAGCTACAAAAAAAGCATCAGCCAGAATTGAGGCCCCTAAAAATATTGCAATTAATATATCTCTAAGATAGCCTAAAATTCTACTTAATAAGGTAAAAAAACTAAAAACATATGTTGATGACAACAAGTTCATATAAATTCTAAAT
>MDSV01098226.1_pt1 | contig 11964 bp, 8 predicted proteins | sample 810851 | NCBI WGS metagenome assembly MDSV01 (sample SAMN05326640, study PRJNA326480) | marine metagenome | isolation source: seawater | place: Atlantic Ocean: North East | collected 2012 | reverse complement strand
GTTTCTGGTGACAAAGTTCTAAATGCAGATGGTTTAAGATACCAAGATGAGTTTGTTCGTCATAAAATTTTAGACCTATTAGGAGACTTATTTTTATCAGGTCACAGAATTTCTGCTAAAATCTATGCGGAAAAATCAGGGCATTCACTTAATAATCAATTATTACATAAGTTATTCGCTCATAGAGAATGCTGGACACTTCAGGAAAAAAGCATACAAGATGACAATGATTGGGCTCCAGATCAACTGGTTGCTTTAGCTTAATTTATAGCTTTTTGTAAACATTTAATTCATATAGTTTTTAAAAATTTATTGATTACCCAAGTTTATAGTTTATATATAGCTGTTAAATATTATAAAATATAATCTTATATTCATGTAAACAAATTATAATCTTTTTGGGCGAAAACCATTCAAATGATAAATACTTTTTTTAAATTAACTTTGAACCTCGCTATTATGATTTTTTTCTTAGTATTTCTATCTAATTGTTCTGGAAATGGAAAAAAATTAGTTGAGGAAAAAGAAGTTCCTGTTGAGCGTATGTATGAAGAGGCTATGAGTTTTTTGACAAATGGTAAATATGGTTCAGCAGTCTTAGTTTTTGAAAAATTAGAAAGACAACATCCATATTCTATCTGGTCAACAAGAGCCCAACTTATGTCTATATTTTCACATTATAAAGCAGGGAAATATGACGATGCTGTTTTGGCAGGAGAAAGATATATTCAGCTTCATCCAGCCTCGAAAGAAGTTCCTTATGCCTATTATTTAATAGCATTATCGTATTATCAAAGAATATCAGATGTTAAGAGAGATCAGAATGCAACGTTATTAGCGCTTGATAGTTTGAAGCAAGTTATCAGCCGCTTTCCATCAACAGATTATGCCGTAGATGCAAGGTTAAAAATGGACCTAGTTTTCACTAATTTGGCTGGAAGTGAAATGGAAGTGGGAAGGTATTATCAGAATAAAGGGCAATTTTTAGCAGCAATAAATAGATTTTCAGGCGTTGTAAAAAATTATCAAACAACAAGTTACGTTCCTGAAGCACTTTATAGACTTGTAGAGTCATACTTATCATTAGGTTTGAAAGATGAAGCGGAAAAATCAGCAGCTGTACTTGGCTACAATTACCCTGATAGTAAATGGTATAAAGAATCATTTAATTTGATCAAAGGCCAAGATACTGGTCAGGAGGGAAGCACTTCATTTTTTTCAAGAGTTTACAATAAAATATTCTAAAAATTATGTTAGAGTCATTGTCAATAAGAAATATAGTTTTAGTGGAAAAGCTTGATATCGATTTTGGTCAAGGCTTATGTGTTTTGACAGGGGAGACAGGTGCGGGAAAAAGTATATTATTAGATGCGCTTGGCTTAGCTCTCGGAAGTAGGGCGGACCTGTCACTTATAAGAACAAAATCTCATAAAGGTTCAGTTTCTGTAAACTTTAATATAAAAAAAAATGACGAAGTTAAAAAAATATTAGATCAAAATGACATCGAAATTTCTGAAGTGATAAACCTAAGAAGAACCTTGAGTATAGATGGAAAAAGCAAAGCATTTTGCAATGACACATCAATTTCAGTATCTTTGTTGAAGAAAATAGGGAATTGTTTAGCTGAAATTCAATCTCAAGGCTCAGCAAATGATCTATTCTCTAATGTTATTCAGTTAAAATTGTTAGATCAATATACTAATAACCCAGATTTGATTTTAGATGTAAAGACTAAATTTAATAGGCAGGTAACTGCTTATAAAAGCCTTCAAAGCTTGCTAAATGATTTAGAAAATATAAAAAAAGATGAAGAGTATAAGCAAGAATCTTTAGCAGAGCTTCAAACATTTAATACATATGCTGGTGAAGAAGAAAAATTAAACAAAGATCGAATTCTTTTAAAAAATCTAGATAAAGTCAAAGGTATCACTGCTGAATTAGTAGAAATATTTTCAGGACAAGATGGTATTAATTCTAAGATTAATAAAATAGATAGAATTATCAATAGGTCATTTGATGATTTTGGTGGAAAAATAGATGAAAATATCTTAAAGCAAATTGAAAAATTCTCTATTGAAGGTCAAGAGATTTCTTACATTTTCGATAACTTAAAAGATAACATAGACTCGAATCGCTATAGCGTTGACGAGGTAGAAGATAGATTGTTTGCTTTACGTGCTCTAGCAAGAAAACATAATTGTAAATGCGATCAATTGGTTATTCTTCAAGAAGAATTAAGTAGGCAAAATGAAAATAAAAATTTATTAGAAAATAAAATTGAAGAATTAAAAAATGACTTTGAAAAATTTTCAAGCGAATATTTTGAGGCAGCATCAAAATTATCTAGTGAAAGAAAAAATTCAGCAAGAATATTAGAACTTAAAATTACAGAAGAATTGCCAAATTTAAAGTTAGAAAATACAGTTTTTAAAGTGATTTTTTCTAAAAAAAATAAGCTAGATTTTAATGAAAATGGTCTTGATACTCTTTCGTTTGAAGTTTCAACAAATCAAGGTGAGCCAATAATGCCGCTAGTGCAAGTAGCTTCAGGGGGAGAGTTAAGCAGAATAATGCTTGCGCTTCAAGTTGTTCTGCAAAGAAAAAGTTCTGGAAAAGTTGTCATTTTTGACGAGGTGGACTCAGGCGTTGGAGGTCCTACAGCCGATGCTGTCGGTGGAAAACTTTCGAAACTATCAAAAGATTTCCAGATATTGGCAATTACTCACTCTCCTCAAGTAGCTGCTAAAGGTCAAAATCATTATAAAATAGAAAAAAACACTCAGGGTGAATCAACGTTTACAAATGTTAAAGAAATAAAATTCGTAGAAAGAATTGATGAGATAGCAAGAATGTTATCAGGTAAAAATATTACTCAAGAGGCAAGAGCAGCTGCAGAGATTTTATTGCAAGAAAAAAATAAATGACTAAAATTGATTTTAAAAATATACCAGTAGGTAAGTTAAATTCAAAGCAAGCAGAGTCAGAGTTAAAGAGATTGTCATCCTTAATTTTAATTCATAATAAAAATTATTATCAGGATAACTATCCAAAAATCAGTGATAGGGAATACGACTTATTATGGAAAAGGAATGTGTCTATTGAAAAAAAATTCCCAGAACTGATAAGAAAAGATAGTCCATCATTAAGAATAGGTGGTGATTTAAATGAGAGTTTTAAAAAGGTAAAACATATTGACCCCATGCTATCATTATCTAATATTTTTGATGAGTCAGGTCTTAACGATTTCTATACTCAAATGAGGAAGTTACTAGAACTTGAAGAGGAAGAAGTTATTGAAATTGTTGCAGAGCCTAAAATTGACGGGATCTCTGCCTCCTTAAGATACCTTAATGGTGACCTGTCATTAGGTTCAACGAGAGGCAATGGTTTTGAAGGGGAGGATATTACAAATAATTTAAAAGTTGTTAATGGTGTTCCTAAGAAATTAAAAGAGAAAGGTCTACCTCCGATTCTTGAGATAAGAGGTGAGGTATATATGGAGCATAGAGATTTTACAAAATTAAATGAATTTCAAAAAAAAATGGGAAAACCTTTGTACGCAAATCCTAGAAATTCAGCTGCTGGTAGCCTGCGTCAGCTTGATTCAAATGTTACTGCTGAAAGAAATTTACATTTTTTTGCCTACACTTGGGGTAGTTCTTCAAATTATTTTAAAGGAACACAGTGGCAATCAAGAAAACAACTTAAAGAACTTGGTTTTATTATAAATGAGCCATCAAGACTATGTAAAAATTCCAAAGAAGTACTAAATTATTATGAAGAAATTTTAGATATGCGATCAAGTTTTAATTTTGATATTGATGGTGTAGTTTATAAGCTAAATAATATTGATTGGCAAAATATAATTGGGTCAAGGTCCAGAAGTCCAAGGTGGGCGGTTGCCCACAAATTGCCAGCTGAAAAAGCTCAAACAGTGATTAATAGTATTGATGTTCAAGTAGGCCGCACTGGTTCATTAACTCCTGTTGCTCGTCTTGATCCTATAAATGTTGGTGGAGTATTTATAACAAATGCTACCCTTCATAATGGTTATGAAATCCAAAAAAAAGATATTAGAGAAGGTGATACAGTTATAGTTCAAAGAGCAGGTGATGTTATACCTCAGGTATTAGAAGTAGTAATATCTAAAAGAAAAGAAGATTCTAAAAAATATAAATTTCCCAAAATTTGTCCTGAATGTGGTTCTTCAACATTAAGTGAAAAGCTAGAAAATGGTGAAAATGAGAAAACTATAAGATGTACTGGTGGTTTAAAATGTCCTTCTCAAATTGTTGAAAGAATTAAACACTTTGTTTCTCAAAGCGCCTTAAATATTGAGGGGTTTGGGGAAAAACAAATTAAATTTTTTCTGGAAAAAAAAGTTATTTCTGATTTTAAAGATATTTTTTTAATAGAGGAAAGAAATGGTGTTGATTTTGATGATTTATCCAATGAACAAGGATGGGGAAAACTTTCTGTACAAAATTTATTTCAATCAATTGAGAAAAGCCGAAATGTAGATATGGAACGTCTGATCTATGGATTAGGAATTAGACATATAGGTTTGCAAACAGCTAAATTACTATCTAATAATTATTTGGATATGAACTCACTAATAAATGAAGCTATAGACGCTCAAAATGGTAATAGTGAAGCATATAATAAAATTATTTTGATTGATGGTGTCGGTGCTAAAATAGGTTATTCAATTGTTAATTTCTTTAGCAATATTGACAATATAAAGCTAGTGAAAGAATTACTAAAATTCCTTATAGTTAAGAATCAGCCCTCAAAAAATAAAATTTCAAAATTAAGTAAAAAAATATTTGTTTTTACAGGTTCCCTTGAAACAACAACTAGAAGTCAAGCTAAATTAAAAGTAGAGAAATTAGATGCTACAGTTAGCAATTCTGTAACATCAAAAACAGACTATTTAGTAATTGGTTCTAATCCAGGATCCAAAATTAAAAAAGCAAAGGATTTAGGAATAAAAATATTAACTGAAAATGAGTGGATGGAGTTAATTAATAATATTAATTAATTGGATCTGTTTCTTTTTTTAGCCAAAATTTTTCATTTGTGTTTAGGTGATTTGAGATTTTTTTAAAAACTTTCTTATGGTAATTATTTATCCATTCAACATCTGTTTTGTCTAATAGCTCATTTGCAATAAGGGTTTTGTCAATAGGCGCAAGAGTTATAGTCTCAAACCCCAAAAACCCTTTACTTTTTTCTTCAACAAGGACTAGGTTTTCAATTCTAATGCCATATTCACCTTCTTTATAAAATCCAGGTTCATTTGAAATTATCATTCCTGGCTCAAGGGGAGTTGTATTGGGGTGTTTTGATATACTTTGGGGTCCCTCATGGACATTAAGGAAAGAACCTACTCCATGACCTGTTCCATGATCATAGTCCAGACCGTCTTCCCAAAGGAATTTTCTTGCTAATATATCAATTTGGTGACCGCAAGTTCCAATTGGAAAAACTGCCTTTGCCAATGCTATATGTCCCTTTAGTACTTTGGTAAAATTTCTTTTTTGTTCAATGGTCGGTCCGCCTAAGCAAATTGTTCTGGTAGCATCAGTTGTTCCATCTAGATATTGTGCGCCGGAATCGATAAGTAAAAGGTCGCTTTCTTTGATTTTTCTGGAACTTGATATTGTTGGACGATAATGAATAATTGCTGCGTTTGGTCCTGTCCCAGCTATAGTAGGAAAGCTTAAACTGATAAAATTTTTATTATCTTTACGTAAATCAAACATTTTATTTGCTACCATTAGCTCATCAATTGACTCTTTTAAAAAATTATTTTTAAGCCAATAGATAGCTTGGGATATAGATTTTCCATCTCTTATATGGGCTTCAACTATACCTTTAATTTCTATTTTATTTTTGCATGCTTTATAGTATAGACAAGGATTATTCTTTTTAATAACATTTGTGTTATTTTTTTTTAATAGTTCTAAAATATGATAAGAACATGTTTTATCATCGATAATTACTGTTTTTTTATTTTTTCCTAATTTTTCAATATATGGATAAAAATCCTTAATAGAATTTACAATTAGTTGTCCCTCTAAGTCTTTCTCCAAATCAGGGTTATAGTCCGAATTAGTAAATAGAGATATTTTTTTATCTATACTTACTACTAAATAAACAAAAGCTATTGGGGTAAATTCAAGGTCAGAACCTCTAATATTAAGAAGCCAAGAAATAGATTCACAATCTGTTATAATTATTGAATCAGATGAATTTTTATTTAAAAATTTGCATACTAAATTTATTTTTTCATTACTTGATTTTCCCGAATACTCTGCACTATAATTTTCTATTTTATTGTAATTAATTTGAGGTTTTTCTTTCCATATCAAATCAATTAAATTATTTGATATAGGTATCAATTTAACCTCTGTATCTATTAACTGGTTTTTAATAAATTTTATATTAAATACAGAGTGAAGTTTTGGATCAAACCCAATATTTAAATTTTTATTGAAATTTTTTAAAACATGATAGAAATTATTTTTATTAAGGTGGACAATCTCATAAATTTTATTATCTACTTGAAGTTTAGCTTGAGTAGTATATCTGCCATCAACAAATAAATAAGCTTTATCAATCAAGATTAAACATGTACCGGCAGACCCGTCGAAAGAGGTCAACCATTCTAACCTTTTATTGCAATCAGGAATTGATTCGTTAAAAAATTCATCATTATGCGTAACAATATATCCATCAAGTTTATATTTAATTAATTTCTTTCGAAGTACATCAATTTTATTTTCTATCATTTTTTCTTTTTTCTATTGTTATAGTCATCCAATTATCAATATTAAAAAAATACATTTGGACAAATCCAAGATTTCTATATCTTGAAATAACCCTTAAGTACTGATTAGAATAAAACCCAGATAATATCAAACAAGTATTTTTTTTAGAAATATTCGAAATTAGAGGAGAAAAATTGATAATAGGGAGAAATAAAATATTAGCGATGATCAAATCGTAAGGACTTTTTTTGACTATTTTTGAATTACTAATCGATGACTGGTTAAACAGTTCTATTTTTTTCTCTAATTTGTTTATTTTGAAGTTACTAAGACTTGTGTTGTAAGCCTGAAAATCTTCCTCAGTAGATGTTACTTTTGTGTTAAATAATTTATTTATAGCCATAGACAAAATTCCTGAGCCAGAGCCAATTTCAAGTGGGTTTTTAAAATTTTTAGTTTTTTTCAATTTGTTTAGCGCTAAAAGACATCCTTTTGTAGTAGGGTGTTCTCCTGTACCAAAGCCATTGTTGTAATAGATATTAATCGGAATATTTGATTTAGAAAAATTTGATTTATTTGGGTGGTTTATAGAATTTGATATTTGAAATTTGCTAATAGTAAGGTTTTTTCTTAAGTTATTTGAGAATTTAATCCAATTTTTTTCTTCAATTTTTTTTATTATAGAATTAAATCCTTTGCTTTTAAAAAAATTGTTAAGAAAAATTAATTTCTTTTTTTTTGCTGATATTATTTCATAGATAATTAGGGAGTTTGAGTCCTTAACATTTTCTTTATTTTTTGCTACAACATCCTGATAGGTGTCCAATACACCTTCAAAAGCTATATCACAAATTGTCTCATTTGATTTTGAGGTTTTTAAAATCAATTTCCAAAAAACATTAGTCATCATAAACTAATTCTATATAGTTTCTAATAATTGTTTTTTTTCCAGATTCTTCAAAAATTATATCTAACTTTTCATTGTTTATTTTTATGACATATCCTATCCCATATTTTTCATGATAAACTTTTGATCCGATAATTATTTCCAATTTTTTTTCATTAAAATTATCAATTTTTTCAAAACTTTGATCATAAAAATTTTGGGTATCTTGATTAAATTCATTTTCAGTAAAAATGAAATCTTCTGAATTAGAGTTCTTCTCATTATATTTTATATTTGCTTGAGGTAATTCATCTATAAACCTAGAAGGCATTGTGTTTTGCCATTCCCCAAATGATCTTCTACTGTGTGCAAATGTTATCCGTGCCGTTTTTCTGGCTCGTGTTAGACCTACGTGTCCTAGGCGTCTTTCTTCCTCCAAAGCTATAATTCCATTCTCATCCAATGACCTTTGGTTTGGAAATAATCCCTCTTCCCAGCCAGGAAGAAATACATGGTCAAATTCTAGGCCTTTAGCTGCATGCAATGTCATAATATTTACCATATCATTTAGTTCATTCTTATCATTTTCCATAACTAAACTGACATGGTCTAGAAACTCAGTTAAATTCTCGAAATTTTCTAATGTATCAACTAACTCTATAAGATTATCTAGTCTGCCTGGAGCCTCAATAGATTTATCTTTTTGCAACATATCAGTATAACCACTTTCGTCTAATATAGTTTCAAGTAATCCGCGAAGGTTAATATTTTCTTTTATAGAAATCCATCTTGTGAAGCTCTCAAGCAAATTATTTAATGAAGATTTGGATTGAGGTCTAATGTTATCAGTTAAGACAATTTTTTGAGCCGAAGTCATAAGTGATTCATTGCTCACTTTTGACAACTCGTATATTTTTTGAACTGTACTCAGGCCTAAGCCCCTCTTAGGAACATTGATAATTCTTTCAAAAGCTATTCCATCATTAGGTTGAGAAACTACTCTCAAATAAGCTATAGCATCTCTTATTTCTTTTCTTTCATAAAATCTTGGTCCCCCAATAACTCTATAAGGAATATTAATAGTAAGAAAACGGTCTTCAAACTCTCTTGTTTGATATCCTGCTCTCACTAATATAGCTATTTCGTTTAAACTTGAGGCTTCAGATAATCTTTCACAATTATCAACAATTGATCTTGCCTCTTCAGTTCCATCTAAATGGCTAGTAATTTCCACCTGTTCTCCTGATTCTTTTTGAGTCCAGAGTGTTTTTCCAAGTCTTCCTTTATTGTTCTTTATTAATTCTGAAGCAGCATTTAAAATATGTGGTTGAGATCTATAGTTTCTTTCTAGTCTGATAACTTTTGCATTAGGAAAGTCCTTTTCAAATTTCAGGATATTTTCTACTTCTGCACCTCGCCAACCATAGATAGATTGATCGTCATCACCAACACAACAAACATTTTTTGACCCAAGAGCTAAAAATTTAAGCCATTTATTTTGGGCTTGATTTGTGTCTTGATACTCATCAACCAAAATATATTTAAATTTTTTTTGATAAGCCTCTAAGATTTCTTTATTTTTTTTAAATAGTGTTATGCAATGTAGAATAAGATCTCCAAAATCAGCAGCATTTTGCACTTTTAAAATGGAGTTGTATTCCCTATAAAGTTCAACACTATTACCATTTGCAAAATTTGACGTATCGTCCAAAGAAATTTCTTCAGGAAGTAGCGCTAAATCTTTCCATCTATTTATAATATAAGCAAGTGATCTTGCGGGCCATCTTTTTTCATCAATATTTTTTGATTTAATTAATTGCTTAAGAACTCTTATTTGATCATCTGTATCTATAATTGTAAAGTTATTTTTAAGTCCAATTAATTCAGCATTAGATCTTAAAATTTTTACACCAATTGAATGAAATGTCCCTAAAAACATTCCTTCAACTGCTTGACCAACTAACCTGGTTACTCGAGAGTTCATTTCTTTAGAAGCTTTATTTGTGAATGTAACAGATAGTATTTCCCATGGTTGAGCTAATCTATTTTTAAGTAAATAGCCAATTCTTGAAACTAGAACTTTAGTTTTGCCTGTTCCTGCTCCTGCAAGGACGAGGACTGCGCCTTCAGTAGTTTTAACCGCTTCTTTCTGTTCTTCATTTAGTGCCTTAATAAAATCGGGGTCTCTATCTTTGTCTTCTATGCTTTTATTAATATCTTTTTTCATCTTTAATTATTATTTTTTCTTATGAATGATTGAATATCAAAAAATGATCCTAGTTTACTTTTTTTGTAAATTAAACAAGAAATCGATATTGAAAGCATTGAAGCAATTATGACTTCAAATTGACCAGTAAGTTCAAAAGCTATCATAATGGTAGAAATAGGTGCGCCTAAAACAGGAGCAGCAACAGATCCCATACCTACGAGCGCATATAAGCTAATATTTGTTGAAAAGTCAGGAAATAAATTATTAATAATTACTCCATAAGAATAACCGAGCATTGCGCCTATAAATATCGATGGGCTGAAAATTCCACCCCCAAATCTACTGCCTAGACAAATGCCTGTAGCAGCAGTTTTAGCAATAATTAAACTAATTGCGACCCAAAATGGTATTGATGAAACTAAAACAGAATTTGTGCTTAAGTATCCTACTCCTAGAATTTGAGGTGCATATAATCCTATTAAACCAACTAGGAAGCCACCAATAGCTGGTCTGGCCCATATAGGTATTCGGTTTTTTTCATAAAAAATGTCACAATAAAAAATAGTTTTAATCAAGGAAATTGCAATTATTGCGCTAATAATTCCAAGAACAAAAAAAGCAGGCAACTCAATAATAGAATTATAATTATAATTAGGAAAGTTGAATTCAGTAAAAGATCCAAAATGTAATCTAGATATTATTGTTCCAATAACAGAGGAAATTACAATAGGAGTAAATGTTTCAATATTATATTTTCTTATAACCACCTCTATTGCAAAAAAAACACCCGCTATTGGAGCATTAAAAGATGCGCTTACAGCAGATGCTACACCACAACCTAAAAGGACAATTGATAGATTTGGGTTTAGTTTTAATTTATCTGTTACATAAGTTGTTATAGCGCCACCTAGGTGAACTACAGGTCCTTCTCTTCCAACAGATGCCCCAATGCCAATTGAAAAAAAATTTATAATAGACCCTTTTATAGTTTCACTGATAGGAATTTTAGAATAGGAATTTTTTTTATAAATAATTATATCTGCAACCCCAGTAGACCTTTTATTTGGCATAAAAAAATATATAAGAAGCCCAACTGCTAAACCTCCTATGCTCGGAACAATTAGTATCAATATCCAAGAAATATTTTCTAAATTATAAATACTACTATCTAACGATGTTCCATAAAATATTTTCTGTAAAATTTCAAATATCAATTTAAAAGAAATAGCAGCATATGCTGCCAAAGTTCCAATTATAAGTGAAAGCAAAATAGTTAAAAGTTGTTCATCAAAAATTATTTTTTTTAAAATATTTCTAACTATTATATTAAAATACTTTAAAAACAATTTTTCGTCACTGACATTGACCTAGTGAGCCTTGAGAGCAAATTGTGGTTCCATCTATCCATGTTGCTCCACTCAAATTAGCATTAAGTAAATCTGCTCCTTTTAATTTTGCTCCTGTTAAATTACTATTTTCTAAATTTGCCCTAAATAATCTAGATGAGCTTAAGTCTGCATTAATAAATGAAGAGTTAGCTAAGTTGGCTTTTGTGAAATCTGCCTCTCTTAATTTTGCATTATCAAAAATTGCATTTTTTGCAGATGAATTTATAAATTTAGCTCTTGTGGCAATGGAATTAGATAAGTCTGATTCATTTAAAACAGTTCTAATAAACCGAGTTTCTTTCAAGATAGATTTTGTAAGATTTTTTTTTGAAAGGTTTTTTTCTGAAAAGTTGCATCTTTCCCAATTTACTCCAGATTTAGGAGGATCTGTGCATGATGCTTGAGTTGTTAAAGGATATAAAATTGATAAAATTAAACTTAAAGTTACAAAATATATAAAAATTTTCATAAATAAATCCCTTAATTTTTTCTTTGATTATTTTCGTCTTATACCAACGATTGAGCCTAACCCTTTAGGCGCGCTTAAGTTTTTTTGATATTTCATAATTAATTTAATTTTTGCTTCAACATTCTCTGGAAAATCACATGATTTTTTTGTATTCAAATCCATATGCATTAGAAGAACTTCATATGTTGCGGCTAAAATATTTTTTTTTTCGTTCATCATTTTAACAAAAAAGTGAATTC
>MDSV01249948.1_pt1 | contig 11965 bp, 16 predicted proteins | sample 810851 | NCBI WGS metagenome assembly MDSV01 (sample SAMN05326640, study PRJNA326480) | marine metagenome | isolation source: seawater | place: Atlantic Ocean: North East | collected 2012 | reverse complement strand
TACCGCACCATAGTTCTCTTCCGTTATTTCAGGAGTATCGCCTATAGTTGTAAAAACAAAAATATAGCATGGAGATTTAGCAACTGATAAAGAAATATTTGTTTTTTGGTCATCAGTTAATTTTGCATTGGAAGATTCTTCTTGTAGAGATATCATAGATTTGGATATTTCTTTTTTTAATTCAGAAGATTTATCAATCACAACAAATCTCCAAGGTTCAGTATTTCTATGATTAGGAGCCCAAACTCCTGACTCTAAAATTAATTCTATGTCAGACTTCTTAACTTCTTCTTCTGTAAATGATTTTGTATTTCTTCTATCTTTAATAGTTTTTAATAGATCTTGAGTATTCATATTTTCTTTCTCTACATATTTTTCAGATAAAATAATTGTATCCTTAAAAAGTATACAATGTCATTAGTGTAAAATTAAGGTATGAAAATAAAAAACTTAAATATAATAGATTTTTCTTTCATAGGAATAGCTGTTCTTATAAAAATTTTAGGACTTTATTTTTTTATCGATGGGTGGCTAATTAAATCTGAAGCAAAAAGGCGTCAATTTAACGAAGCTAAAAATTTATCTCAACAAGCTTATTTTCAGGATAATCAAATCCTTGGAACGAATCATATGATTATAGGAATTTTGATCATAATTTCTTCTCTAATTTTAATAAGCATTTATCTTAAGTATTATAAAAATAAATAAAGATGAAAGATTTTTTTCAAGATAAATTAATTGGTAATAACTGTTACGGATGCGGTGCTTGGAATAAAAAAGGCTTAAGGATAAAATCTTTTTGGGAAAATGATGAAGCCGTTTGTATTTTTGATCCACAAAAACATCATGCTGCTATGCCTCCAGATGTAATGAATGGAGGGACTATATCAACAATTATTGATTGCCATTGTGTATGCTCATCTATTGCTGATTCATATAAATCTGAAGGAAGAGAAATTGGTCAGGGTGAACCAATTTGGTTTGCAACAGGTTTCTTAAAAATAGACTTTAAGAAGCCAACAAGAATAGATGGTAAAGTAACAGTTAGAGCAAAAATAATGGAGAAAAAAAATAAAAGCACATTATTTATTGCAAAATTTTTTGACAAAAATGAAGAACTAACCTGCCAAGGAGAAGTTCTTTCTGTAAAAGTTTCAAAAAAATGGACAGATCCAAAAGGTTTTTTTCACTAGGAGATAGGAATATTTATGGAAAATGAATTAGAAATGATTCAAACTCTTTTTGGATACCAAAGTTTTGGATTAATCCCTTTCCCTTGTGCTCCTTTCAAAGAAGATATTCATAATTCATCAGAAGGCAGACTTCTTTATCATAAAGCTCTACAGGGCATACAAATGAAAGACGAAGAAATATATAAATGGTTCGGAGAAAAAAAACTTGATAATTGTGGATTGATTTTAGGAAGTAAAGGTAATCTATCAGTTATTGAGTTTGAGAATGATCAAATTATTCAAGATTTTCTTAAAACTGTAGAAAATTTTGAAGATAGTGTTTCTAATATTATTTTTAAGAATCTAATGCACAATTTATATGAAAGTACTACCACAGTACTAACACCAGAAAAAAAAATTCAATTTTGGTTTGAATACAGCAGTAAACTCCCCTCCTACAAACCATCAAAAGACCAAAAAACAAATCTAAACAAAGGGATATCTATTTATTCAGACGGTTATATCGTAGCTCCACCTTCATTTGTTAGAAATAATAATTTTGTTGACCAATTTGAATTAGTCAATGGTAAAAAACCAATACTATTTCCTCAAGAAATAGATTTTTTTGAAAATATTTTATCTGTATAATTTTATTTTATTTAAAGGCCAAACTCTCATTGCAACTTGACCATCAATATTTTCAATGGGTATACAACCAAAACGCCTTGAATCATTTGAAGAGTTTCTATTATCTCCAAGTACAAAAATACAATTTTCTTCTAATATAATTGGAAAATCAGATTGAGGATTTGTTATACCTAAACCTTGCTCTTGCAAAATATCGTTAATGTATACAGTTCGATTTTTTATATCAACTTTTTCATTAGGCAATCCGATCACTCTTTTTACTAATTCAATATCTTCATCTTTTTTTCTAAAGGCAATTATTGAATCTTTTTCAGGATTATTTATGATAATTTTTTCTTCTATAAAAGGCATATTAATATAATTTAATTTTATAACCAAAACTCTATCTCCATCTTCTAAAGTTGGTTTCATTGAATTACCATTTACCTCATATGATGTGAATATCAATTGAATGATAATTATGAAGATGGAAGATAATATTAATGTTTTAGATAAATTAGTTAAATTTTGAATCATTTAAATATTTTATATTGTTTACATAAATTATTAAAATTAAGTGATAGAAAAATAAGTATAGGAATTTTGAAATGAAAAAAAATATCTTAATTACAGGTGGAAGTGGACTCGTAGGGAATATACTAGTCAATAATCTTAAGCAAAAATTTAATGTAAAGATTTTAGATAAAAAAAAATCTTTAGATATAGAAACATTTATAGGAGATATTAATGATCTACAAAGTATAATTCCTGCTTTTGAAAATATTGATACAGTTGTTCATCTTGCTGGAGACAGAAGAGTTTACGGTGAATGGGAATCAGTAATAGAAAATAACATAAATGGAGTTTACAACATATACGAATCAGCAAAGATTAATAATTTAAGTAGAGTAGTTTTTGCTAGTTCTCAACATGCAACTGGTGCTAATTATGAAATAGAGCCATATTCATTTATAGACAAGGGAAATTATAATAAAGTCCCTAATGACTATATCCCTTTGGATGAAAGTACAAGAATTAGACCTGATAGTTACTATGGAGCATCAAAAGCTTTTGGAGAAGCTTTAGGAAGTTATTACTCAGATTATTTTAATTTATCTACAATTAATTTAAGAATTGGTTGGGTTATTTCAGATGATGATCCATCATTTTCCCCTGCATCTCTTAATTTATGGTTAAGTCATAGAGATTTGAGTCAAATCGTTGAAAAATCAATAAATGCTCCTAAAAATATTAAATATGAGACATTCTATGCAACTTCTGATAATTATTGGAAAATTTGGTCTATTGATAAAGCAAAAAAAATATTAAATTACAAACCTGAAGATTCTGCTCCTAAAAATTTTAAAGAAAGAGAAATCAGAGATGCTGACAAGTAAATAGTAATTTTCTATTTAAATAAATCTTATAATGAAATATAATCTATAAAGAAAAAAATAAACAAGAGGAAAATATGGTACTATCAGACAGAGATATAAAAGAGGCAATAGAATCTGGTCTTATCGGTATAGATCCATATTTTGAAAAAGATGTCCAACCTGCGAGCGTTGATCTTCATCTTGATGAAACTTTACTTATTTTCAATAACTCTAATGCACCTTATATAGATCTAAAAAAAGAACTTCCTGATCTAAATACTAAGGTTAAAATTCAAGGAGACGAACCTTTTATATTGCATCCAGGTGAATTTGTTTTGGGTTCCACACTAGAAAAAATTCGCATACCAAATACGATGGTAGCAAGAATAGAAGGGAAAAGTTCTTTAGGAAGATTAGGGCTATTGATTCATTCTACTGCAGGTTTTGTAGACCCAGGATTTAATGGAAATTTAACATTAGAACTAGCCAATGTTTCAAGATTACCTATAACTTTATACTATGGTATGAGAATTGGGCAGATATCATTTCAAAACATGAAATCACCTGCTGAAAAACCTTATGGTTCTCCTGAACTATCTAGTAGATATCAAGGACAAATTGATCCTACCGAAAGCAGAGTTTTTAAGGATTTTGAAAATCAAATTTCAAAGAAATCTTAAATGGATGAAATCAAATATCAACAGAGAGCTATAAACCTTGCAAAAGAATCTATAGGTTTAGTTTCACCTAGACCAGCTGTAGGAGCTGTAATTGTTTCTGAGGGAAAAATAATATCTGAAGGAAAAACAAATGTTAGTCCGTCAGATCATGCAGAAGCAGAAGCTATAAAAAATGCTAATGGCGACCTTTCAAAAGCTATTTTATATTGTACTTTAGAGCCTCATAATTTCGACTCTCATGATTCTGCGTGTACTAAATTAATAATCAAATCTGGTATAAAAAAGATTTCATGTCCTAAAATAGATAAAAATCCAAAAGTTAATGGCGAAGGATTTAATCAATTAGAGAAAGCAGGAATTGAAGTAGTTAGATCATGGGGTAAAGAGCAAATAAATCAAATTGAAAGTTTATATGAATCTTATGATTTTATGATTGAAAATCAAAAACCCAGAATCTCAGCTAAGTTTGCAATGACACTAGATGGAAAAATCTCTACTGCTAACAAAGAATCAAAATGGATTACATCAGAGGAATCTAGGAACAAGGTTCACGAAATAAGAAATCAATGTGATGCAATCATATCGGGTATAAACACTATAATTATGGATAATTCTAAGCTTACTTCAAGATTAAACAATGAACCAACAGGGAAACCAAAATATAGGGTTGTATTAGATAACAATTGTAGATTAAATAAATCTCATGAAATTTTCAATGATGAAAATTCAGGAGAAGTTATATGGTTTACTTCATCAAATCTTTCAATAAAAAATATTCCTAATCATATAACTCACGTAAAATCTAAAAATAAAAAGATTTCTCCTGAGGAAGTTATTGATTATTTATCAAAATTAGGATGCTACGAAATTCTTATTGAATCAGGTGGAACTTTATTAGGTTCGTTTTTTGATAAAAGGCTGGTAAATAAAGTTTATGCTTTTATTGCTCCAACTATTTTTGGAGGAGAATCTGCACCTTCTCCCATTGGCGGGAATGGAATTAAAAACATTATAGATAAAATAGAACTTAGCAATACAATAGTTGAGACTATAAAAGAAGATATACTTATAACAGGAATTATTGATTAAAAAATGTTTACAGGAATTATAGAAGAAATAGGAAAAGTGTATTCACTAAATGGTTATGAATTAACCGTTGAGTGTAACAAGATATTGAGCAACTCTAAAATAGGAGACTCAATATCTACATCTGGGATTTGTCTGACTATCACTAAGATAGATAAAAATAAAATAAGCTTTGATCTTTCTGAAGAAACAATTAGTAAAACTGTATTCGGAAAAGATCAAAAAATTACACATGTAAACTTAGAAAGATCTGCCACTTTAGAAACAAGAATAGGTGGTCATTTAGTTGAAGGACATGTTGAAAATATTGGAAAATGCAGAGAAATAAATAAATTAAATGAGAGTACAGTTGTCACTTTCGAAGTGAATCAAAATATTATAGATAATATAATAGAAAAAGGTTATATTGCCATTGATGGTACAAGCTTAACTGTAAATGAAATAAATAAAAAATTATTTAAGGTTTCTTTTATTCCACATACTTTAAAAGAAACAACTTTTAAGAATCTTAAAATAAATCAATATGTTAATGTAGAAACTGATGTAAATGCAAGATACATTAAAAAATATGTAGAAGACATAATAAAAAGAAAATAAAAATGAACTCTGAATTAAATACTCAAGCCCCTACTGAAAAACAAATAAAATCTGTTGAAAACGCAATAGAACATTTTAAAAAAGGAAAAATGGTCATTATTGTTGATGACGAAGGAAGAGAAAATGAAGGTGATATAGCTTTACCTGCTGAAGATTGTAACCCTGAAGATATAAATTTCATGGCAACTGTAGCAAGAGGATTAATTTGCACTCCTCTTGATGGCTCTATAATTGATAATCTTGCTCTTGAACCAATGGTAACTCAAAATACCGAATCTATGGGAACAGCATTTACAGTTTCAGTTGATGCATCAAATGATATTGAGTCTGGGATCTCAGCAAAAGATAGATCGAATACTGTAAGAAAACTTGCAAATAAAAAATCAACAAAAAGTGATTTTGTAAAACCTGGTCATATTTTCCCATTAAGATATCAAAAGGGTGGAGTTTTAGTTAGAGCTGGACATACTGAAGGTTCAGTTGATTTGGTAAAATTATCAGGCAAAATACCAGCTGCTGTAATTTGTGAAGTAATGAATGAAGATGGAACTATGGCTAGAGGAGATGATCTTAAGATTATTTCTGAAAAATATAATATGCCAATAGTATCTATAGAAGATATTATTGCTTACAGAATGGCTAAAGAGAATCTAATAGAAAAAGTAGTAGAAACAAATCTTCCAACTACATACGGAGATTTCAAAGTTATAGGATTTAGATCAAAGGTGGACCAATCAGAACCTATTGCGCTTATCAAAGGGAAAATATCAAAAAATAATACAACATTGGTAAGAGTTCATTCAGAATGTACAACAGGAGATCTTTTTGGTTCTGTTAAGTGTGACTGTGGTGACCAATTAGATATGGCCTTAGAACAAATTTCAAAAGCTGAATCTGGAGTATTTTTGTATATGAGGCAAGAAGGTAGAGGTATTGGCTTAATCAACAAGCTTAAGGCCTATAAATTACAAGATGAAGGAATGGATACTGTAGATGCAAATTTGAAATTAGGATTCCCTATGGACTTAAGAAGTTATGGAATTGGTGCCCAAATTTTAAGATCACTTGGAATTAAAAAGTTTGATTTATTGACCAATAATCCGAAAAAAGTTGTTGGATTAGAAGGTTTTGGTTTAGAAATAAATTCAACAAAAAAAATTACTGCAAAAAAAAGACCACAAAATAAAAAGTATATTGAAACAAAAGTAGAAAAGATGGGGCATGAAATTGAGTAAATCACAGCCAGAACTCGGAGTTCTAGATAAAGATCCATCAAAAATTAAAATAGCTTTAGTAAAAGCAAAGTTCAACTATGATATTACTGAAGAAATGGAAACAGTTGCAATAAAAAGATTGAAGGAACTTGGAGTTAAGAATATATCTAGCTATGAAGTTCCAGGATCCTTTGAAATCCCTTATGCCTGCAAAAAAATATCAAAAAATTACGACGCTATTATTGCTATAGGATGCATTATTGAAGGTGAAACAGATCATTATAAATTCATCTCAGAAAATTCCAGTATTGGAATACAAAAAGTTTCCATAGAAGAAGAAAAACCAATAATCTTTGCAGTACTTACTGTGAAAAATCATGGTCAAGCAACCGAAAGAATTAAGAATGCAATTACATACGCTGAAAATGCGGTAGAAATGGCATGTAATTTCTAAATAAGTTCTGCTTCTTTAGCTCGCGATAACAATTCCTTTATTTCTATATCTGTCAATCTTCTATTCGGCAGTATAGATCTTCCACAGTCTACATCTAATATTTCAGTCAACAGGATTTTAGAAGCATCAGCAGCAGAGTTGTAAGACTTTAAAACACTTACCTTTCTAGTAACTTCATTTTGCTTTTCATTAGCAGTTTCTATATCCCCTGAAATCCAAGCATTGTAGAGTTCGTTATAAACTGAAGGAATTATAGATAATGGAGCATCAACAGTTCCTACTGCACCCAATGTTAAAGATGGTAAGGGTAAAAAACCATTGCCAGAAAAACATGCTAATCCCATATTCTTAAAAACTGGAATCATAGCTTGATTTGCAGCTGAATGTTTTAAACCAGCTACATTTGGAACTTGATCAACAACTTTATCCATCGAAACTTGTCCAGGGCCAGATATATTTCCGGGAACAAATTCTATACCTGTTATCTGAGGAAGGTTATAAACAAAAAATGGTAAATTATCGCATGCATCAGATACTTCTTTATAAAAGTCTAAGACACCTTGTTCATCAATAGCATATAAAAAAGGAGGCAATAAGCAAATAGAATCACAATCTGAATCTTTGGCAGCCTTAGCTCCAGCTATCGAAAGATCTGTAGTTATCCCTCCAACATGCATTATAGTCTTAACTCTACCCTTACATACGTCAGAAGATATTTCTGCAGTTTCTCTTCTTTGCCTTTCAGTAAGAATAGGCCCTTCTCCAGTTGTTCCTGCTAGCCAAAATCCTCCTGCTCCATTTTCAATATCGTATTCAAGTATTGCTCTTAACGCATCCTCTCTTACTCCTTCTCCTTCAAAAACAGGAGTTGGGTTAGCGGGAAAAAAACCTTTATAATCTTCTAAATCTTTTGCTATCATACAGAAACCTCACTATTATTAATTATTAACAAATATAAAAAGGATTATACAATTGAGCAACCCTGTAAACAATTGGGAAATAAAAAATAATAAATTAATCAGAAAATATGAGTTTGATAGTTTTATGAATGCAATTGAATTTATAAATAAAGTTGCTGAAGTTGCTGAAGAAATGGACCATCACCCCCTAATTAAAAATGTTTATAGCACAGTTGAATTTGAATTATGGAGTCATGACCAGAATGCAATAACAGATAGTGATTATTCACTTGCAGAGGCCATAGAAACTCTTAGGGAGGGAATGTAATGAATTTTAGAATTGCAGTAATAAAATGTTTTATGCTTTATACAGTTTTTACAGGTAGAGCGGAAAAATCAGAATTTTGGTGGTTCTTCTTATTTACATTTATTTTAGGTGTAATGGCATCTATTATTGATTCAACACTAGGATTTGATCAAGCTATTGGAGGCAATGGAGGAGTAACTACGTTGATTCAAATAGCAACTTTTTTACCTAGTATCGCAGTAGGATCAAGAAGACTGCACGATACAGGGAGATCAGGATGGTGGCAGCTACTGTGGATAGCTATAATAATCGGTTGGATTCCATTAATAATGTGGCTGGCTTCTAAATCTGACGTAGATAATAAATATGGACTAAAAGAAGTTAACTCTGAAGATTTAGATTTGAATTAAATATGCAATTATCATTAGAAAAATTAGAACACCTAAGTGCGTATTTCAATGATAGATATGTTCCAAAGAATTTACCTGGATATTCCATTTTAGTAAATCAATTAGACAAAGATATTTATTATTATGAAAATGGCCTTATTGATGTCAAAGGAAACAGACCATTGAAGAGAGATTCTATTTTTAGAATTTACTCTATGACAAAACCAATAACAAGTATTTCTATAATGATGCTTTTGGAGCAAGGTAAATTAAATATTACAGATGAAGTAGAAAAATTTATTCCTGAGTGGAGTGAACTTAGTGTATATCAGTCAGGAAGTTTTGAAAGTCTAGTAACGGAACCGCTAAAAAGGAAAATGACAATTAAAGATCTACTAATGCATAGGTCGGGTTTAACTTATGATTTTGAGGAAACTTCTTTCGTTCAAAAAATATATTTGAAAGAAGAAATTAAGATAGCTCGCTCAAAAGAAAAACTTTCTGCAGACGAATATATAAAAAAATTAGCTGATATTCCTCTAGCTTTTTCTCCTGGTGAATTTTTCAATTACTCAATCTCTACCGATATTCTAGGCTTTATAATCGAGAGAATATCTAATATGTCCTTGGAAGAATATTTCAAGAAAAATATCTTTGAGCCTTTAGAAATGGAAGATACTTTTTTTCAAATACCAAAAGAAAAAATTGACCGACTCGCTAATTGTTACATATATGACCAAACAAATGATAAATATATTGTTGAAGATGATTTTGAAAAAAGTTCATATATTGAAAAGCCATCATGTTATTCCGGTGGAGGTGGGTTATTATCTACAATTGACGACTATATGAAATTTTGTAATTTGCTACAAAATAAAGGTTCACTAAATAATAAAAATATAATTGGATCGAGGACAGCAGAATTCATGATGTCTAATCATCTAGAAAAAGATGTGGATTTATATGATATCGCCAAGGGTAAATGGGGTACAAATATAGGTAAAGGAGTAGGTTTTAGTCTTGGAGGTTCAGTAATTCTAGATCCTATAAAAAATATGAGTTTGATATCTAAGGATTCATTTTCTTGGGGCGGTGCTGCATCTACTTTATTTTGGGTAGATCCTATAGAAAAAATCAGTGTAGTTTTTATGACACAGATGCTTGGTAATCCGCTAAGTCAAGAAATAAGAGCAGATCTTAGAAATCTTGTGTACCAAGCCTTAATTTAGATGAAAAATGTCTTGGTTACAGGAGCCACATCGGGAATCGGTTTAGAGCTAGTTAAGCTTTTAGCAGAAAAAAAAATAAATATTTTATTTTTTGCAAGAAATAAAAAAAAATCTGCTGATCTAAAATTACTTCTAGAAAAAAAATACGATATAAAAGTTGATTATTTTCTATCAGATTTTAGTGATTTAAATTCAATAAAAATTGCGATACAAAATTTATTGAAAAAAAATATTACTATAGATTGTTTAGTTAATAATGCGGGTAAAGTTTATTTTTCTTACGGAAAAACAAAAGACAACTTAGAAAGATCATTTCAAATAAATTATCTTTCTCATTTCTATCTTGCAGAGAAATTAATTCAAGAAAAAGTATTACTAGAAAATTCACAAGTATTAAATGTTTCTTCAGTTGCTCATAGCCCAAATTCATCAATTAATAGCCTTGATAATATTAAGCATAAGAAACTAGTGGGACAAATAAATTTTGAGGACATAAACTATGAAAAAGAAAAATTAAGAGGATTTACAGGATTATTTTATTCACGAAGTAAAATGTCTCAAATCATGTGGACATATCATCGATCAAAATCTCTGAAATCAATAAAAATAAATTCTATACATCCAGGACTTCTCGGAAGTAATGTTATTTTTGATAATGGATTACTTGGTAAAATATTAACTCCTCTGTTTAAGCTTTTTTTTAGAAGTTCAAAAGAGGGAGCAAAAAATATTATGTTTGTTATAGAAAAAATATCTCAAGAAAAAATAACAGGTAAATATTTTGACGAGAGAGTAATTAGTCAATCTCATGAATTTTCATATGTTACAGAAAATCAAAAAAAATTATTTGATATTAGCAAAAAGTTATTAAGTGAAAGAGAAATCGATTAGACTATTTCAACTTCATTTTGTATGTATCCAACATTTTCTAAACTAATTTGAACAGTATCTCCTTCTTCAAGAGGGACCACTTCTTCTTCTTTCCTAGAAATAGCAAATCCTCCTGAAAATTGGATAAGTAAATCTGGCGGAGAATCATGCATAACTGTAGCTTTGACTATCTCTATTGGTGAAGTTTTGTATTCTGTTATTATTGAGCCTGATCCAATTTTTTCATTTTTTCTAAACTGATTTATTCCAAGTTTCAATTTCAATGGTTTATTATTTTCAACATCATCCTCCATTGATAATATACATGGACCAATTGATGCACATCCCTTAAATACTTTTGATGGAGACACCCAAAAATCAGATTGAGATCTTAGATTTCCTGCTACTTCATTGCCTACTGAAATACCAACGAATCGCCCTTTATAAATTATAAAAACAACTTCTCCTTCAGAAATTGTCCTTTCTGTATCTGATCTAATTCCTATTTTTTCGAAAGGGTCTACTAATCTATCATTTGATCCCTTGTATAAAAGAGTAGAAATATTTGAATTTGCATATGCAGCTTCATTCTTATCATTAGATTTATTTATTTGATCCTTAGAAAGGATTAATCTATTTCCAAATCCTTCAGCCCACATTTCGTCTGGATCTATAGGTCTTATAATTCTTGCTGGACCTGTTTTATTTATTGAAGATTCAATTAATTTTGCTAGTTCAAAAGTTTTACCTTTTTTGCTGTTTAATAAATTTGTGGAAATTTCATCTACTTTCATGCTAGTTACATTACTTGTGTCTAATAAATATTTATAATCAAAAACTAAATCATTAATACTTGTTAGTGATGTTAACTCATTTTCATTAGTTTCTACACAAAGATGCACAGAACCAAATTCTTCTAAAACTCTATAATATTTCATAAAACTCCAATTACTTTTATCATGTATAAATATATAACATTAATTAAGAGATAAAAATTAGTTTTATAAACTATGAATAAATTTGAAGATAATTTAGAAAAAAATATAGAAAAAATAAATATACCTT
>MDSV01081486.1_pt1 | contig 11965 bp, 6 predicted proteins | sample 810851 | NCBI WGS metagenome assembly MDSV01 (sample SAMN05326640, study PRJNA326480) | marine metagenome | isolation source: seawater | place: Atlantic Ocean: North East | collected 2012 | reverse complement strand
CGCCTCGCCTCTAGAACAATGTTCAGACAAAGACGCCTTCCTGCACGTTTAGAAGGTTGCCCGCCCGTGTGGGCTTTTGCATCACCGCTCAGCGGCGCAGGTGAACGAGGTTGGCGATGCGCTCAACTTCGTCCACAGGGACCTCAACGATGCCGTTCCGCGTGCTCCATGGCAAGCGTTCCGGGTCGATTTCCGAGGTGTGTTGCACAAGGACGTGCGTCAGCAGCCCTGTGGTGGCGGTCATTCGGAGGTCCGTGACCACGCCGAACATGGCTCCCTCGAGGTCGACCACGTTGCGGCCGATGATCTCCGAGGAAAAACTCGCCATGGAAATCCCTCAGGCCGACTCCATGCCGAAACCGAAGTCCTTGGCGTTGCGCTTGATGCCGCTGAGGCCAGAGGTCATGTTCCGTTCCATCTTGTCGTAGTATTCGAGCATCTCCGAGGTGACGGTCGGGCGAACACGCCCGATGGCTTCCTCAAAGTGAGACTTCGTGACCTTCTTCTTTCCAGCACGCATGGCGATGAGCGCTGCTTCACGGCAGACAGATTCGATGTCGGCTCCGGTGAACCCTTCCATCTTGCCCAGGATGTCTTTCATGGAGAACGTGGACAGGGGCATGCCTTCGGTGTGGATGGCGAGGATGGACTGGCGGGACGGGGCGTCGGGGGGTGGCACGTGCAACACGCGCTCGAACCGTCCGCTCCTCAGCAGCGCGGGGTCGATCATCTCAGGTCGGTTGGTGGCCGCAACGACGATCACACCGTCGAGCGATTCCACGCCGTCCATGCTGGCAAGCAGTTGATTCACGACTCGGTTGGCCACGTCAGAACCGCCGGTGGCGGAATTTGACGCGCGCATGCTGGCGATGGACTCGAATTCGTCAAGGAAGACGATCGAAGGCGCCGATTGCTTGGCCTTCTTGAAGACCTCTCGAATGGCGCGTTCAGATTCACCGACCCACTTTGAGATGAGTTCAGGGCCCTTGATGCTGATGAAATTGGCCTGCGCCTCGTTGGCGATGGCCTTGGCCAACAGCGTCTTTCCGGTCCCGGGCGCCCCAAAGAGGACGATACCACGGGGTGGCTTGATGCCAAAGTGCTCGAACTTCTCTGGTTGGGTCAGCGGCCACTCGACGCTTTCCTTGAGACGGTCCTTGACCTCGTCCAATCCACCGACCTCGGCCCAACTGACCTCGGGGATTTCGACGTAAATCTCGCGAAGCGCAGAGGGTTCCACGTCGCGGATGGCCTCGCGGAAATCGTCCATGTTGACCTCCATCTTTTCCAGCACCTCGGGTGGGATGGTTTCGGCTTCAAGGTCGATTTCTGGCAGGTAGCGGCGGAGGGCCTTCATGGCCGCTTCACGTACCAAGGCGTTGAGGTCGGCGCCGACAAAGCCGTACGTGTTGTCCATGACCCAGCCGATGTCAAAGTCGTCGGCGATGGGCATCTGACGCGTGTGAATCTCCATGATTTCCTTGCGGCCTTCGCGGTCGGGCACACCGATCTCGATTTCACGGTCAAAGCGACCCGGCCTGCGGAGGGCGGGGTCGAGGGCGTCCTGGCGGTTCGTGGCCCCAATGACCACGACGTTCTCGCGGCCCTGCATGCCGTCCATGAGGGTCAGCATCTGGGCGACCACACGGCGCTCGACTTCACCCGATACGTCCTCACGCTTGGGGCAAATGGAGTCAATTTCATCGATGAAGATGATGGCGGGTGCGTTTTCGCTCGCTTCGTCGAAGATTTCACGGAGTTGTTTTTCCGACTCTCCGTAGTACTTCGAGATGATTTCCGGTCCGTTGATGGACTTGAAGTGGGCGTTGACCTCGGTGGTGACCGCCTTGGCAATCATCGTCTTCCCGGTGCCGGGAGGTCCGTGTAGCAGCACGCCCTTTGGTGGGTCGATGCCGAGCCTGCGGAAGAGTTCTGGGTGCTTGAGAGGCAATTCGATCATTTCGCGAATCTTCTGGAGCTGTTGCCCGATGCCGCCGATGTCCTCGTAGGTGATGCCTTCGGTTTGACTGGCCTCGTCTTCGTCGACCGCCTCGTCTTTGAGCACAATCTCGGTTTCGCCGGTGACGCGGACAATGCCCTTGGGGGTGGTTTGGAGGACGGCGAAGGGGAGCGTCTCGCTGAACAGCGTCATGCCGGGGATGAAGATGCGGTCGCCGGCCATGACGGGGCGCTTGTGCAGGCCGCGGCGGGCGAAGCCCTCGATGCCCGGTCCGAACTTCACCTTCTGCTTGTTCGGCATCACAGGGGAGAGCACGAGTTTCTTGCAATCCTTCGGGTCAACCTTGCGGACCGTGACGCGGTCCCCGAGGGAGACGCCCGCGTTCTTGCGGATGATTCCGTCCACGCGGATGATGTCCAACTTGGCGTCCTCAGGCCGGCTTCGCCAGTAGATGGCGGCGGTCGTGCGCTGCTCGCCGCTGATCTCCACGACGTCACCGGGAGAAAGGTCGAGCCCGTGTTCGCCGGAAATGCGGGCCCGGCCGTGACCGACGTCCGAAGGGACCGCTTTGGAGACACGCAGGGAAACACCATCTTCGTCGCTCATTCAATCACCTGCGGGGAACCCGCTGCAATCGCCTTCTGCGGCTGACCTCCTTTAACCTCGGGGATGGAAGAAGCAACGACGGGTTGAGCAGGGTTGAAGGGCCAACCTCCGCTCGCAGCCTCATGACGCGCCTGCTTGAGACCGGACTTGACCTCCTCGACGCTGAGAACCCCCACGGCCTTCCCTCCGTGAAAGGATGGAACATCATCAACGGACAACTGACCGAAGCCAGCGACGGTGCCCGGTTTGAATCGCGCAACCCCGCGAACAAGGACGACCTGCTCGGGAACTTCCCTCGCTCCACCAAGGACGACGTTCACGCTGCGCTTGACGCCGCACACGCGGCGCTTCCGGGCTGGGCGTCCACTCCGGCCCCCACCCGCGGTCAGATCATCGGCAACATGGCCCGCCTTCTCATCGATCTGAAGGAGGACATCGTCCGCCTCGAGACCCGTGAAATCGGCAAGACCGTGAAGGAATCCGGGGGCGAAGTGCAGGAAGCCATCGACACCTGCCTCTTCTTCCAAGCCGAAGGACGTCGCCTCTACGGGCAGACCGTGCACAGCGAGTTGCCCAACAAGGAACTCTCGACCTACCGCCGTCCTCTTGGGGTCTGCGCCATCATCAACGCCTCCAACTTCCCCGCCGCCGTGCCCTTCTGGAAGATCATCCCCGCCCTCATCTGCGGAAACACCGTGGTCTGGAAGTCCCCCAAGGACGCCCCACTGCTCTCCTTTGCCCTGGCCCGCATCATGCATCAGGCCGGTCTGCCTGACGGCGTGGTCAACCTCGTTCACGGCACCGGCTCGGGAGCAGGACAGCATCTCGTGGACGCCGTCGACGAAGGCCGCGTCAACAAGGTCTCGTTCACCGGCTCCACCGGCGTGGGCAAGATGATCGGAGAGGTCTGCGGCCGCAACCTCGTCAGTTGTTCGCTCGAACTGGGCGGCAAGAACCCCCTCGTGGTCATGCCCAGCGCCAACCTCGACAACGCGGTCGAAGGCGCCTACTGGGCGGCCTTCGGCACCGCAGGCCAGCGCTGCACCAGCCTCGGCAACCTGATCCTCCACGAGGACATCCACGACGCCTTCATGGAGCGCTTCATGGCCAAGGTGCACGAGACGCGCATCGGTGACTCCCTCCATCACGAAGGCGTCCTGTACGGCCCGATGCTCTCCGAAGTGTACGCCAAGGATTTCCTCAACGATCTCAAAATGGCTGAGCGCGACGGCGCCACCAAGTTGTGGGGCGAAGGGCGCATCACCGCCGACAGCGCCCCCTCCGGCTTTGTCGACAACGCCGAGGCTGGCGTCTTCATGTGGCCTCACGTCTATTCGGACGTCACCGAAGACATGGAGTGCTTCATGAACGAAATCTTCGGTCCGGTCGTGACCGTGGTCAAGGCCCGTGATTTCGATCACGCCCTGCACCTGGCCAACGCCTCCCCCTACGGATTGTCGAGCGCGTGCTACACCAACGACCGTCTGGAAGCCTACCGCTTCAAGACCGGCATCAAGGCCGGGATGACGGGCATCAACAACTCCACCACCGGCGCGGAGGCGCACTTGCCCTTTGGCGGCGTCAAGAATTCCGGTAACGGGACGCGAGAATCCGGCATGTGGGTCATTGAGGCGTACTCGTACTGGCACGCGGTGAACGACGAACTGAGCGGCCAATTGCAACTCGCTCAGATGGACGTGGACGAAATTCACACCGCAGAAGCGACCGTGGATTGGTCCACGTTGGCCTGATTTTGTGAAGAAGCGTTGGCGCAATGTCTCATTTTTGCGGCTCCGGTTGAGGCGCAGGACTCAAAGACCCACGGGTCCACCCAAGCCTGTCCCGCATGCGGGAGGTGTTCACATCGGTGAGGGAATTCGTCTCCCGGTCATCAACGGCCTTGGCCGTACCGACCGGAAAGATGCGTGGTGGGCTTCGCCTTTGGCCATGGCCTTCGCCCTGACCTTGCTCATGGTCTACACCGCATGGCGCTTGTTCGTCATGGACGGCGACATCCACTACGGTGACCACCGCGTGGTGTCCCCAATTTTCTCGCCTGACGTGCTGTACTACTCGGGCTTGACCGATTATCCCGGTTGGCTGAACTCGGCCATCCTCATCTTGTGGCTGCCCTTTGGCTTCCGCGGCACCTGCTACTACATGCGTCGCGTCTACTACCGCTCCTTCTTCGCAAGCCCCGTGGCCTGCTGGGTCGACGAGCCCGACATCAACAAGAAAATCGGGTACGCCGGTGAGAAGCGCCTGTTCATCTTCAACAACCTCCACCGCTACTTCCTCTACGCGGCCCTGGCCATCCTGCTGTTCAAGTGGTGGGACGTGGTCCATTCGATGCGCATCACGGAGACCTTCATCCTCGACGTGGGCACGATCGTCCTGGCCACGGAATCCTTCCTTCTGACGATGTACGTCACCTCCTGCCACGCGTTCCGCCACCTTGTGGGTGGCATGCTCGACCGCTGGGACGGTGGCGTGGCCGGTCTGCGCGGTCGTCTCCACAGCTTCGTCACGAAGCCGTGGATCAACCGAAGCCACGGTTTCTGGTTCTGGACCAGCCTTGGATTCGTCTTCATTGGGGACCTCTTCGTGATGTCCGTGGCCAACGGGACCATCCCCGAAAGCAGCATCGTGCTCCTGGGAGGCGTCTGAGATGGTGGGTTCAGGCTACGACGAGCACGAGTATGACGTGATTGTCATCGGCGCCGGTGGCGCCGGCCTGCGTGCGGCCATCGAGTCCGCTCGGCAAGGTGCCAAGACGGCGATCATCACCAAGTCCTTGCTCGGCAAGGCACACACCGTCATGGCCGAAGGCGGCTGCGCCGCGGCGTTGGCCAACGCCGACGACCGTGACGGATGGAAGGTGCACTTCCATGACACGATGAAGGGGAGCAAGTACCTGGCCGACTGGCGCATGGCGGAACTGCACGCCAAAGAAGCACCGGACCGCGTCCGTGAGCTCGAACAGTGGGGCGCGGTGTTCGACCGCACGCCGTCTGAAGTGATCAACCAGCGCAACTTCGGCGGTCACACCTTCCCTCGGTTGGCCCACGTCGGCGACTCCACAGGTTTGGAGATCATCCGAACGCTGCAGGAACGCGGCATCCACGAGGGCATTGACATGTTCACCGAGTACACCGTGCGTCATCTCCTGAAGGAAGGCGACCGGGTGACCGGGTGCGTGGCCTACGGTCGCGTCAAGGGCGACTTCAAGGCCTTCTCGGCCAAGTCCATCGTGCTCGCCACCGGCGGCATCACCCGATGCTGGACCGTGTGCTCCGGATCGTGGGAATACACCGGTGACGGCCATGCGCTCGCGCTTTGGGCCGGTGCCGAACTCCGGGACATGGAATTCGTGCAGTTCCACCCGACCGGCATGGTCTGGCCGCCCAGCGTGCGTGGCATCCTCGTGACCGAGGGCGTGCGCGGTGAAGGCGGTCGGCTGTACAACAGCGAGATGGAGCGCTTCATGTTCGACTACGTGCCTGAGATGTTCCGCGGCGACCACGCCGAGACCCATGCGGAATCCGACAAGTGGGTGGACGAGGTCGTCAGCGGTAAGATCGCCACCGTGCGTCGTCCTCCAGAGTTGCTGACCCGCGACGTGGTCGCGAAGGCCATCAACGAGGAAGTCAAAGCAGGTCGTGGTTCACCGCACGGTGGAGCCTTCCTCGACATTTCACACCGTGGAAAGGAAGCCATTCAGAAGAAACTCCCCTCGATGTACCACCAGTTCATGGAACTCGCCGGTGTGGACATCAGCGAGGAGATGATGGAAGTCGGGCCCACGGCGCACTACGTCATGGGCGGCGTCCGTGTCGACCCTCTCACGCAAGAGTCCAGCGTCCCCGGTCTCTACGCCTGCGGCGAAGTCGCCTCAGGCCTGCACGGTGCAAACCGTCTCGGGGGCAATTCCCTGTCCGACTTGATCGTGTTTGGAAAGCGGGCCGGCGAACACGCCGCTCAGCGTGCACGCAACCTCGCTCCTCCTCCGATCGACGAAGACGAAGTCAAGGCTGCCATCGCCACGATGCTCGAACCGCTCGAGCGTGGCGAGGGCGAGAATCCCGGCTTCATCTACGACGAAATGCGCGACATGATGCAGGCCAAGGTCGGCATCATCCGCACCAAGGAGGAACTGGAAGAAGCCCTTGAGGATCTGAAGGCCTTCCGGGCCCGCGCCGATGCGTGTTTCCCCGGCACCGACCGCCGATACAACTCCGGCTGGCATCAAGCCCTCGACCTGATCAACATGGCCGACATTTCGACGGTGGCCGCCCTTGCGGCGTTGACCCGAGAAGAAAGCCGCGGCGGTCACACCCGTGACGATTTCCCCGTGCCCGACGAGGACCACTGGGGTCAACACCTCAACATCGTCTGGATGGACGACGGCGAAATCAAGATCCGACAGGAGCGCATCGAGCCCATTCGTCATGACCTTCAGGTCTCTCTTGACGAGGTCAAGGCGATGATCAAGGAACGCGCCGAAGAGCAAGGAGGTGGCAAGTGAATGTCCCTGAAAGGTCGAAAGCAAGCCTTCCGCGTCACACGCGGAGTCGGCGGCGACGCCGACATGCAAGATTACGAAATTGAGCTCGACGAAGGCATGGTCGTGCTCGACTGTGTGCACCGCATCCAGTACGAGCAAGAGCCAGAATTGGCGGTCCGCTGGAACTGCAAGGCCGGCAAGTGCGGCTCATGCTCGGCCGAGATCAACGGGCGACCTCGGCTCATGTGCATGACCCGAATGTCGGACGTGGTGAAGGAGACGCCGAAGGGTCAGCCGATTGAAATTCGGCCGATGAAGGCCTTCCCTCACATCAAGGACCTGGTCACCGACGTGTCGTGGAACTACGAAGTGGCCCAGCGTATCGCTCCCATCAGGGGACCTGAAGAGGCCAACTGGAAGTTCAACCAAACCGAGGCCCACCGCGTTCAACACTTCCGCGAGTGCATCGAGTGCTTCCTTTGCGTCAACACCTGCCACGTGCTTCGGGACCACCAAGAGTTCGACGCCTTTGCAGGTCCACGTAACCTTGTGCGTCTCGCGCAATACGAGATGCACCCCTTGGACTTGGAAGACCGCATTCCGGAGATTCGCAAGGAATTCGGTGTGGAGTACTGCAACATCACACGCTGCTGCACCGAAGTCTGTCCCGCTGGAATCCAGATCACCGATGACGCGATCATCCAACTGAAGGAACGTGTCGTCGACCGGTACTATGACCCGTTGCAGCGCATTTGGCGCGCCATCACGGGCAAGAAGGTCCGAATGTGAAAACAGGACGGCAACCCGACACGCCTAAACCGCTGACGGAGGGTCATCCATCATGCGGCGCGGCGTGGTTCTCCTCGCCGTGTTTGCATTCTTTCTGTTGCCGTTGTGTCCACCCTCGGCCGTGATGGGGTCCGACGAGGGCCGAACGGTCGAAGCATCAAGCCTTACGGCCCTCTTTTCGGGGTTTCAAGCAACGACGTCCTCCGACGTGTGGAATCAGACGCCTTGGGTTGATGTGGCCGTTCAGGGCCAGTTTGACTTGCTAACGGTGTTGGATTATGGTGACGTAGGTGTGCTCATCAACAACAACTCCGAAGCGAGCCGCACCATTGGATGGGCCTTTGTTGCGGCCCGAAACATCAGCGAGGACCGAGTTTTTGTGTTCAATGGCAGCGAGGTGCCGACCTCGGAGACCGTCAACAGGGAGGCCTTCCAAACGCATTTTGAAGACCCCTTCCGAGCGATGCTTCTGGACCGCAACACCTCGGATTCGCTGAATTATCTCGTGACGACAAAAGGCATCCCGCTCAGGGTTTCTGGTGGAAACCACAAGGCGAGTTTCGACCAAGAGATCTCCCTGGTGGGTGGGGCCTACAACCAAACCATCGGTGAAGACTGGTGGGACACGCACAGCTACGGGCCGTTGTCCGGTGGGCCGATGGAGCGCTTCAACCGAGACGATCAGGGGTTCTTCTTGGTCACCCGACTGACCGGATACACCGTTGAAACCGCCCTGGGGCTTATCGAGAAGGCCAACCAAAGCCTCGGCGAGCGCGGCATGCACGTGCTTGATCTTGCCACCAACCGCAACGATACTGGGTACAAATTCTGGAACGACGACCTCTATGTGGCCAACACCACGCTCAACCAAACGCATGGCATCGACGTGCTCTTTGACGAGACGTCGACCTTCCTGACCAACCTCTCCAACGTGATGGGGTATGCCTCGTGGGGCAGCAACGACGGAGCTTGGGCTGAGAATTTCCTGCCCAACCAAGGGTTCGAGACGGTGGATGCCTCCACCTCCAGCGGGCGAGCGTTCTGGGAGGCCAGCGCCGTGTCCCCGGGCGATGGCGAGGCCTTTGGCTGGTCGTGGAGCGACGTGAGCCGAGGGGGTTCAGGCGCCATGGCGCTTGATGTGGCCGCCAACTGCAGCCAGTTCCCTGGCAACGGGACGGTGGGTTTGCACGGAGAATTCTTCGACAACGAAGGGGGCGTCAACATCCCCTCTGGCGCCATGCCGGACCTCATCGATCGTGAGCCAGATCACGCGAGGGTGGAGCCCGACCTCGACTACGGGTCCTCCGGTCAGCCTTACCCTGGGTTGGACGACCGCTTCAAGCACAACTGGGGAGCCCGCTTCTCGGGCATGATCGACGTGCCCTGGACCGACAACTGGACCTTCCATTTGACCAGCGACGACGGTACAGAATTGTGGATTGACGGCGACAGCCTCGTCACCAACCACGGCATGCACGGTATGGTCGAGCGAACAGGGTGGGCGGACCTTGACGCCGGCCTCCACGACCTGCGTGTCGAGTTCTACCAAGGCGGCGGCCCGCACGGGCTGAAGTTGGCATGGTCGACGTCCAACCTGAGCAAGACCCCGATTCCGTCCAGTGCTTTCACGGTCGCCAACGGCTGGATGCCATCGGAGGACACCTTGGAACACCGGTGGTCCTTCGAGGACGGTTCGGGCACCACCGTCGCCGACGGCGTGGGTGACGCAGATTTGACCGCCTTCGGCATGAACGGGACAAATTGGCGCTCTTGTGTTGACGGAGGGTGCTTGTGGTTCGACGGCAGCGACGACTACCTCGACGTGGACGTCGAGGATTGGGACGGGAATTTCACCGTGAGCCAGTGGGTCTGGGCCAACACGACCGGGCTGCCGGATTATGCCACAACCTTCGCAGTGTCCAACAACGCCGGGGCCAACGCCTCGTTCCAACACGCTTCCTTCAACGGGGAATGGCGCTTGCACAACAACCAGACCCATGCCTTTGGTCCAATCGATGCGCAACGTTGGATGCACCTCGTGACCGTCTTCGATGCCGGCGAAGTGCGGCAATATTTCGACGGGGTGTTGGTGAACACCCACCAGCAACCTACCGGGGCCGTGAACGAGATTGAACGGTACCGCATGGGCGTGAACCGTGCCGGGAGCACCTACTTCGAAGGGATGATCGACGAGGTCAGTGTGTGGTCTTCGGCTTTGGCTGATTGGGAGATTACGGCCCTCCACCGTGCTATTTTGGGAACCTGTCAGCCGCTGTCCGTGGCCGGTGCTTCAGCGGCCAGCCTCAGCCAGACCTTCGACGTACCCGAGGGCCTGGAAGACCACGCGTGGTTGGCGCTGAGCCACGGACGTCGCTCTGGGACCGCACACGGATCCTTCCAAATGACGGTTGAAGGCCTCGACGCTCAAGGGCAGGTCCTCTCGAGCAACACCTCGGGTCAGCAGTCGACCACGACATCGTGGGATGACTCCTCGACTCGATTCCGACCGCACGCCGATGCGGTGCAGCTGCGCGTGACGGTCGAGTTGGACGTGGTTTCGACGTCGGTGGACGGTGCCTTGCACATTGACGACGTCCTGCTTCGGGCGATTCGCCCCTCCTTTGATTGGGTCAATGGAAGCATCGCTGAAACGGCGGTCTCCACCGGAGGCCGTTCTTTCTCATGGGGCACCGACTATGGGCAATCCTTGGTGGCTGACCTGCTGGAGGACGGAGTTTCGAGCGTGAAGGGGTATGTGTACGAACCCTACCTTACCGCCGTTGGGTCACCCTCCGTGTTGCTCGACGCGTACGCAACAGGGTACTCCATGGCGGAAGCCCACGCGATGGCCAACCTGCAGATCGGTTGGATGGGTGTCGTGGTGGGCGATCCGAAGATGGCCCCCTATGCCGATCGTTTCCACGACGTCCGATTGGTCGATGTCCGTACCCTTGGCAACGTGACGCAGGGCCTCAATTCAACCTTGGAATTGGTGGTGGAAAATCATGGCATGAGCGCCGCCGACGGGCGCATCGAAATCAGGGACATTCAGGGCTCAAACCTGCTTTCCAGCACCGACCTCACGATGCCTGTTGGCAACGCCGCTGGGTCCAGAATCATCCTGCCGATCAACGTTTCAGTGGATCGAGGTGGCTGGATCGACGTTCAAATCCAATACTTGGCGGCGGAATCCCACGCAGAGGTGGCCACCGACGACAACCAGCTCCTGCACCGATTTTGGAGCAACGCACCCCCAGAGGTGCTCGACGTCAGATGCCTGGGTGAAACGGCCTACCGGGGTGACACGGTGATCTGTGAAGTTGAAGCCACCGACGACCTCAACGTCACCGGAGCCCGACTTTTGTGGTCGGTGCGCAACGACACGACCAACGTCTCCTCGCCTTGGGAAGAAATCACGTTGGGCAGCACCGATGAACGCCTGTGGTGGAGCAGCCTTTCCTTGCCGAAGGACGCCACGGTCATCCCAACGGGGTCGCTCGACCTTCGTGCCGTGGTCGTGGACGTCAGCCAAGCCACAACCGTGCTTGAACAACGTGGGGCGTTGAACATCCTCAATGCTCCGAGCACGTGGTTTGGTCCGCATGTCGACGGCGTGGATGCATCCCCATGGTCGGGGGTCACGCTGCCTCCAGGCGTTCCTCTGAACGGCCTTCCTCGCGGCGCCACGTCCGAAGTCACGGCCTGCGTCTCAGACGTGGACCATGACCCGGTGGGCGAGGCTCCCACGCTCAGCATTTTGCGCAGGAACGGGGCCGAAGTCGAAGAATCCGAAGTCACCCATTTGGGTGAAGTGGACGTGAATCCAAGCCTTTCGTGCACCGCATGGAACGTGACCCTCCCCGCCGGGCTGCCGCTTGACGACCTGGATTATGCCGTCCACGTTGCGGATGAGGAACGTCTGCGTCGTCGATTCACGGTTGCAGACGAGGTGCCTCTGTTGACGCTCTCCCTCCAAGACGAGGGAGGAACGGAACTTGTGCGTGCTCGGGGTGACGGCTCCGAAGTCCTGCACATCACCTACCGTGACCTCGACGACCCCGGGACTGGAGCCGTCGGCGACCTCATCGTCACATGGCCGGGACAGG
>MDSV01095538.1_pt1 | contig 11966 bp, 11 predicted proteins | sample 810851 | NCBI WGS metagenome assembly MDSV01 (sample SAMN05326640, study PRJNA326480) | marine metagenome | isolation source: seawater | place: Atlantic Ocean: North East | collected 2012 | reverse complement strand
GCAAATTCGATTGTAGGTTTATCTCAACTTAATAATAAAGTTGGTTTTATTGGTAAAGTTAGTGATGATGATTTAGGAGCAAAATATGAGGATGGTCTTAAAACTGAAAATGTAGAATATTTCTATTCAAAAAAAAAAGAGGAAATACCTACTGGGACTTGTTTAATATTGGTAACGCCAGATTCTGAGAGAACTATGTGTACATTTTTAGGTATTGCTGGAAAAATAAATGAAAATGATATCAGTTCAGAAGTAATAAATAATAGTGAATTGATATTTTTAGAGGGCTATCTATGGGACGAAGGAGAGCCCAAAAAAGCTTTTGACAAAGCAATAAATAATGCAAAAAAAATAGCTATGTCACTATCTGATCAGTTTTGTGTTGATAGACATAAACCTCATTTTCTTGAGCTAGTTAAAAATAAACTGGATATCACTTTTGCAAATGAACAAGAAATAATGTCTTTGATTAATGCGAAGGATTTTAATGATGTGATTGACTTTGGAAAAGAACTTAAAAAATTACTAGTAATTACAAGAGGTGAAAAAGGTGCAATATCAATAAATGGAGATGAAGTTACAGAAACTGGGATTAAAGAAAATCTTAAAATTCTAGATCTTACAGGCGCAGGTGATTTATTCGCTGCAGGTTATTTGCATGGAATAATCAATAATTTATCTGCAAAAGAAAGTTTAGAAAAAGGAACCGAAATGTCTTCTAAAGTTATTCAACAAATTGGGGCAAGACTTTAATTTATTTTTTTCTTTTAAAGCTTCCTTTTCCTTTTTTTGGTTTAACTATTTTAGGTCTAAATTTCTTTGAAAAAAGATTTTTTGCAATTTTATTTTTTTTTTTAACTAATTTTATAACCATTTTTATTACTAGTTATAAAACTTTCATCATTAAAAGTTTTTAATATTTTTTTTCTTAATCTATATATGTGAGTTTCAACAGTATGTGTCTCTAATTCTAAATTATATTCCCAAACTTTAGTTTGCAATTCTTCAATTTTAATCGGTTTATCAGATTTAGACAAATAAAGAATTGTGTTAGACTCTTTTTCAGTTAGTTTTAATTTTTTCCCTTTTGCAGTTAACTCCCTAGAATTTAAGTTAATCTTATATCTGCCAATATTTATTTCTGATTTTTGGCGAAAACTTATTTTTAAAAAATTAACATTAAGCTTTTCTACAAGTTTCGTAATTTTTATTGGTAACTTATCAACCAAAATTTGATGATTTACATTAGAGATCATTTTTTTTGTAATTATCAAATAATCATTTTCAGTTTCAACTAAAATATTTGAAAGTTGATTTTTTTTAACGTTTAAAACCTCAAAATTAATTTCATTTTGAAGTTCCTTCAATATTTGAAATAATTCACTAAAATCATAAATTATTAATTTTTGATTATTCATATATATTAAAGATATGATAATTTCATTGAAAAATAAACACACACTTCAAATTGATGATTTTAATTTTGTTTGTTCCATAGGCAATAAAGGATTAACAAAAAAAAAGCGGGAAGGTGATAAAAAAACACCAAAAGGTACTTTTAAAATCGAACACTTATATTTCAGAAAAGATAGAATAAAAAAACCAGAAACTAAATTAAAATGTATTAATATTAAAAAAAATATGGGCTGGTGTGATGATGTTAAAAGCAAAAAATATAACAAGCTTATTAAGATTAATAAAAATATTCATCACGAAAAACTTTTTAGAAAAGACTCTAAATACAATTTATTAATACCAATAAAATATAATTTTGATAACACAATTTTGGGTTATGGCAGTTGTATATTTATTCATTTAACTAAAAATTATAACCCAACGACTGGGTGTATTGCTCTAAAAAAAAAAGATTTCTTAATTATACTAAAGTTAATAAATAAAAATACTAAAATTAAAATTTACTAATTTCTACTTCCAAAAATATTTGAACCAATTCTTAAATATGTTGATGTATGTTCCGCAGCTTTCATATAATCGGATGACATGCCCATACTCAATTCTGATAATTTTAATTTTTCATTTAATATTTTCATTTCTTGAAAATATAATTGTGGATCAGTATCAAATGGTGGAATACACATTAATCCAATAATATCTAGATTTAGATTTTTACAATAACTACAAAAGTCAACTAAATATTCTTTTTTAATTCCAGATTTTTGACTTTCTTCCCCAATATTGACCTGGATAAAAATTTTAACTCTTTTATTTTGTTTTGTCTGTTCATCTGCAATTTTTTTTGCAAGTTTTTCACTATCTACAGAATGAATATAATCAAATATTTTTAGGGCAAATTTAACTTTGTTAGTTTGTAATGTTCCAATTAAATGTAATTTAATATTCTTATTTTTAGCCTTAACATCTGTCCATTTATCAATTGCCTCTTGTACTTTATTTTCACCGTAATCAATATGCCCAAATTCTATTAATGGTAATATTTTTTCAATTGGAAATGTTTTGCTTACAGCAATTATCTTAATTTTATGGTAATTATTTATTTTGGACTTTAAATCCTCTTTTATTAAATTTAAGTTAGTTATAGATTTATGCAAAAAAAATTCTCTCGGTCTTATTGTTTTGTTAGCAAATATAAATACACTGAATTATCAAAATTAGATAAAAACATTACCATAATTTATCGTAATTATAAAAAAAACACAGATATTAATTCATTAATTTGTATAAAAAATTATTGTAAAAAAAATCATATTAAACTCTTTATTTCTAACAATATTCGATTAGCATTAAAATACAAACTAGATGGGATTTATATTCCCTCATTTAATAAAGAAATTAATTATGTAAAATTTTCTCTACCTAAAAGGTTTGAAATTATTGGATCAGCTCATAATAATATGGAAATTTTTATTAAGCAAAAACAAGGCTGTAAAATAATTTTTATTTCACCAATTTTTAAAGTCAAAAAAACTAATTTTTATTTAAATGCTGTGAAATTTAATCTTTTAATTCTTAACAAAAACGAGAAATTCGTTGCACTTGGTGGAATTAGAAAAAAAAATTTTAATAATTTAAACCTACTTAAAATTTATGGATTTGCCGGAATTTCTTTGTTCCAAAAAAAAACGGCCCCATAAAGGGGCCGTTAAAATAATTAAATTAGCTTTAATTAAAATGCAAATGCAATACTCATTTCTTTGTGAGTATCATCAGTTCCACTTGTTCCGCCAACGTTATCTGAGTTGTTTGCAGCAGCAGCAACAGTCATTGAACCCATAGTGTAAGATACTGAGAAACCAGAATCTTCTTGGTCAACTTTTGAAGCAGCTTCAAATTCAACTGTAGACATACCCCAAGACACAGATAAATCTTCATTAACTGCAAAAGAAGCAGCAACGTGAGTTCTATCTAAATCAGAGTTAGCAGCAGCTAAATCTAGTGAAGTTAACTGAAGACCAACAGTTGTTGCTCCTGCAGTATAAGTTCCACCAGCAGTCCAGATATCAGTACCGTTATTTACGTTAGTACCAGCTTTGTCAGCCATTGAGTAGAATACCATCGCACCATCAACTGGAGCAAAATCTACTGCAATTGATTTAGATGATTCTGCTGTAGTTGAACCAGCATCTGGGTTGTAAGATAAAGATACGTTAGCACCAGCAACTGATGTGCCATATCCGATTGTGTTTGATTTAGAAATATTTGCTAAACCATTAGCTTCACCATCAAGATCATCCCAAACTTGCTCATTAGCAGTTGGCATTTTATCTTCATAAGCTGAAATACCATGACCTTGTGCAGTACCATTAGCAAATGATAATGTACCAGCATCACCCATATCAAGTTTTAAACCTGAAGATGAGAAAGTACCAGCAGTTAACAATTGATGATAACTGATTGTCATTCCGTTATCCATTTCACCTGAACCAGAAAAAGTTATATCTCTAGTCATTGAGAATGGGTTTCCAGTAACTTCTGTTTCGTCTTTTGAAACATAAGATACTTTAGCTGCACCTGCTATGTCTAAAGCTCCAGCATAACCAGTTGTAGCAACTAGAGAACCTGCTAAAGCAGATAAACCTAGTTTTTTTAAGTTTGTCATAATTGACTCCTATTTATTGTTTTATAATTAATTATAATTAAGCTTAAATATCATTTGAGCACATAAATGCTGATAAATTGTATAATTTTCATAATTAAATTCTATTATGTTGTAAATAAGCAACACTTTAATTCCGATAATTCTTTATTTTTTAAAATTATTTACTAATTTTGTGCTATTTAAACACTTAGTTAATAGCTATCAATTAATTTAATCATGGATAAAATATTAAAAATTTTAGTTATATCTTTTACCTGCATTTTTATGCTTGAATCCTGTGGAATCTATAGGCCTGTTGATGCTAAAAAATATCCTCCTCAACCAGAATTGAGAGTTAAAAATAATATTGAAGAAGGCAGAGGATTTAGATTAATGGATGGATTTGGTAGTGATAAAAAAGGTGGCGAATTTGAATTTGCTAATGCAAATCCTTTATGGAGAGCTTCACTTGATGTGATTGATTTCATGCCCTTGCTTTCAGTAGATTATGGGGGTGGATTAATTATCACAGACTGGTACGGCGAAGAGAATGAGAACGATTCAATAAAAATTTCAATACAATTTATGTCTAATGAAATTAGATCAGATGCTCTAAATATAAAAGTTTTTAAAAAAAAATGCACAAATTTTTCAAACTGTAAAGTCTTATCCTCTCAATCAAACATTAAAGATGAGTTAAGAGTGGCAATTTTAAAAAGAGCAGCGCAATATAAAACTAATGATATTGAAAAAAATAGAAAAGAATACAGAGTAAAAGATAGACAATAGATAAATCAAACTTAATAAATTGGGCTAATACCAGAGTGGAAAGATATAATTTCAAAATAGTTGAAAAAAAATGGCAAGATTTTTGGGATCAGAATCAAACATTTAAATCTGAAATAAAAAAAGACAAAAAAAAATTTTATTGTCTAGAAATGTTTCCTTACCCTTCAGGAAATATACACATGGGTCATGTTAGGAACTATACCATAGGAGACGTGCTTGCCAGATATAAATTAATGAGAGATTATAATGTTTTACATCCTATGGGGTGGGACTCTTTTGGTATGCCAGCTGAAAATGCTGCAAAAGAAAATAATCTTGATCCAAAGGAGTGGACAGAAAAAAATATTTCTAATATGAAAAACCAGCTTAAAAAACTTGGCCTATCTATAGATTGGAGCAAAGAAATTTCAACTTGTTCATCTAATTATTACAATCATCAACAAAAATTATTTTTAGAATTTTATGATAAAGGACTTGTTTATCGAAAAGAAAATTATGTTAATTGGGACCCGATAGACCAAACAGTTTTAGCAAATGAACAAGTAATTGACGGCAAAGGATGGAGGTCTGGAGCTCAGGTGGAAAGAAAGAAGTTAAACCAATGGTTTTTTAACATTTCCAAATTTTCAGAAGACTTATTAAGTAGTTTAGAAAATTTAGATTACTGGCCAAATAAAGTTAAAACTATGCAAAAAAACTGGATAGGAAAGTCATTTGGTTGTGAAATTAATTTTCAAATCAAAGGTAATAAAAATATTAATGAAATCAAGTGCTATACAACAAGACCTGATACTTTATTTGGGATGTCTTTTTTAGCAATTTCTGTTGATCACCCAATATCAAAATTATATGGAAATGATGAAAGTTTTTTAAAATTTAGAGAGGAATGTTCAAAAACTGGAACAACTGAGGAAGCTATTGCTCAAGCAGAAAAATTAGGATTCAAAACAAATCTAAGTGCTATAAATCCCTTTGACGAAAAATTAACTGTTCCAGTTTACTTTGCAAACTTTGTTTTAATGGATTACGGGTTTGGGGCCGTATTTGGTTGTCCCGCACACGATCAAAGAGATTTAGATTTTGCGATAAAATATAATCTACCAATAAAAACTGTTGTCTTGCCAGAAAATGAAAACAAGGAATTTAAAGTAACAAACAAGGCTTTCACTGGCGATGGAAAAATTTTTAATTCACAGGAGTTAAATGGACTTAAAGTTCCTACAGAGTCGATCCCGGAAACTATTAAAATTTTAGAGAAAAAAAAATTGGGAAAAAAAAAAATTAATTTTAGATTAAAAGATTGGGGTATATCCAGACAAAGGTACTGGGGGTGTCCAATTCCAATTGCTTATGATCAGGATAATAACATTGTAAAAATTCCAGAAGATCAATTGCCAGTAAAATTGCCCGAAAAAATAGAATTAAACACAAAAGGTAATCCACTAGATCATCAAAAAAACTGGAAAAGTGTGGAAATAAATGGAAAAAAATGTACTAGAGAAACAGACACACTTGATACATTTGTTGACTCATCTTGGTATTTTTTAAGATTTTGTTCAAGTAACAATAAATTGACCCCTTTTAATGAAGAAGAAGCAAGGTATTGGATGCCTGTAGATCAATATATAGGTGGTGTTGAACATGCAATTTTGCATCTTTTGTATTCAAGATTTTTTGTTAAAGCAATTTCTTATAAAAACAAAAATTTCAAATTACTAGAACCCTTTAATGGACTTTTTACTCAAGGAATGGTGTGTCACGAAACCTATAAAGATGAAAATAATAATTGGCTACATCCTGACGAAGTTGCTTCTGAAGATGGAAAAAACTATTTTAAAAAAGAAAATCGAGAAGAAAAAGTTAAAGTTGGCCCTATTGAGTCTATGTCAAAATCAAAAAAAAATACAATTGAACCAGCTAAAATGTTTGAAAGATATGGTGCAGACTCGGTAAGACTTTTTATTTTATCAGATAGTCCACCAGAAAAAGATATTCAATGGTCTGAGGAAGGCATGATCGCCTCATATAAATTTATTCAAAAACTATGGGGACTTCATTTAAAAATAAAAGATATTCTTATTGGACAAATAAAAATAGACAGTAAAATTGATAAAACAGAGGAAATAAATAAATTTTCGAATCAAATAATTAAAAAAGTAACTAACAACATCGAAAAATTTAATTACAATGTAATTATTGCAAACTTATATGAAACATACAATTTTTACATAAAGCAAACAGATTTTTATATTGAAAAAGAAGCTATAAAAAAAAATTATTGCAAAATTTTATATTTATTATTACCAATAATTCCTCATTTTGCCGAAGAATGCTTAAATGATATGAAAATAAAGGGTAAAAAAGAATGGCCAATTGCTGAGGAAAAGTACCTTAAGGAAGATAAAAAAGAAATAGTTATTCAAATAAATGGAAAGAAAAGACTAACCTTACAAAGTAAAACCGATTCGGAAGAGAAAGAAATATATGATAGCTTAATTAAAACAGAATATTTTAAAAAAAATTATAGTGAAGATTTAGTTAAAAAAATTATATTTGTAAAAAATAGACTTATGAACTTAATTATTAAATAAATGATAAAAAATTATTTTTTTTTAATTATTTTAGTTTTTCTTGCTCAATGTGGATACAAACCAATTTATTCTCAAAACAATCAAAATTTTGAAATAAAAAATATTGAGCTTAATAGAAATAAAAATAACAAAATACTAGAAACTCGATTATCTAATTATAAAATAAAAAACGAACCTATTTATTTTTATGATTTAAAAATAGAAACATCAGAAAATAAATCTATTTTGTCAAAAAATACACAAGGCGAAGCAGTTCTTTTAAGAATAAAAATTAGTTTAAAATTAGAAGTTTTTGAAAAAGAAAAATTAATGATTGAAAAGAAATATTTTGAACAATTTGATTACAAAAGCATAAGTAGGAAATTTGAATTAACAAATTATGAAAATGAAATAAGAGTTGAAATGTATAATGAACTTATAGCAAAAATACTAATGGATTTAACTAATTTAAAATGATTTTAAAATCATATGAAATTAACAAAATTAACTTAGAAAAAAGTAAATTTATTTTATTTTATGGTAAAAATGAAGGACTCAAGACTGAGTCAATTAATTATTTAATAAAAGATAAAAATGAAATTTCTGTTTATGATGAAAAAGAAATTTTAGAAAATCAAAGTAATTTTCTAGAAAATATATTTTCAAAATCTTTATTTGAAAACAAAAAAATAATTAATATAAAAAGAGCAAGTGACAAAATATTAAAGATTGTAGAGGAATTGGATGATAAAAATCTTAATGATGTTTTCATTATTATAAACGCAGAAAATTTGGAAAAAAGATCTAAATTAAGATCATTTTTTGAAATAAATAAAAAATACATTTGTGTACCTTTTTATGCAGATACTCAACAAACTCTATCAAAATTGACTTATAATTTTTTAAAAAATAAAAATGTTCAAATTTCACAATCCAATATTAATTTAATAATTAATAAATGTAATGGTGACAGAGAAACTCTTTTTAATGAGTTAAATAAGGTAGAATATTTTTGTAAAAATGGGAAAAAAATTGATTCTGAAAATATAACAAAATTAACCAATTTAGCAGAAAATTACAGTATTTCTGAACTTGTAGATAATTGTCTTGCAAAAAATAAAAAGAAAATTATTAACATTTTGAACGAAAATAACTTTAGTAACGAAGATTGTATTTTAATAATCAGAACTTTTTTAAATAAATCAAAGAGAATTTTAAAACTTTCTGACGAATATGAAACCAGCAACAATATAGACTTAGCAATTTCTTCGGCAAGGCCGCCTGTTTTTTGGAAAGATAAAGAAATCACAAAACAACAAATTTTTAAATGGACACCCGATAATATTAAAGAATTAATTTACAAATTAAATGAGATTGAATTACTTGTTAAAAAAAATTTTAATAATTCGATTAATTTAATAACTGATTTTATTCTTGATCAATCATCCACAAATACTAGTAATTAGATTTAATTATATCAATAATTTTATTTAATTGATCCAGATCCTTATATTCAAAAGTAATTTTTCCTTTATTATTTTTATTGTTTTTAATATCAACATTCAGGCCAACTTTATTAATAATTGACAATTCAAGATGCATAATATTTGCATCTTTTGATTTATTAGATTTAAGTTTTTTATTCTTAAATATTTTAACAAAATTTTCTGCTTGTCTAACAGAAAGTTTTTTTTCAATAATCTTATTTGCCACAAAACTAGAATTTTCTATACCAACTAAAATTTTAGCATGGCCTACTGATAGTTTTTGATCTTCGATTAAACCTATAATATCAGTAGGTAAAGTAAGAAGTCGTAATGAATTTGTGATATAGCTTCTACTTTTACCGATAAATTTAGAAACTTTTTCTTGGTCGTAAGAGAATTGATCTATAAGTCTTTTATAACCTTGTGCTTCTTCCAAAGGATTTAAATCATGCCTTTGTACATTTTCAATTATCGCAAACTCTAAAGATTTTAAATCATCTGCTTCTGTAATTACTACGGGTACATCATGAAGTCCTGCCTTTTGTGCAGCTAACCACCTTCTCTCTCCAGCAATTATTTCAAACTTAGATTGATCATCTTTAAACTTTCTAACAATAATTGGTTGTAATATACCTCTTTCTTTAATTGAATTTGTAAGTTCATTTAAATTTTCTTGATTAAAGATTTTTCTAGGTTGAAATTTATTTGGAACAAGATCACTAATAGATAATTCATTTTTTTGAATTTCAACCTTTGTTTCTCCGATTAGAGATGATAAACCTCTTCCCAGTCCTTTTTTAATTTTATTTGAATCCATTAAGCAGCACTACCCATTGTTGTTTCTTGATTTAAAAATTCATCTGTAAAACTAAAATATGCTTTACTGCCTGGACAAGTCTTATCATAAATTAAAACTGGCATACCATGTGAGGGTGCCTCAGAAAGTCTTACATTTCTAGGAATTACTGAGGTATAGACTTTTTCATTAAAATAGTCTCTAGCTTCTTTCTCAACCTGGAATGAAAGTTTATTTCTTTTATCGTACATCGTAAGAAGTATACCTCTAATATTTAATTTTGGGTTAAGGCTAACTTTTATTCTCTCAATTGTTTTCATCAGCTGCGTTAATCCCTCTAAAGCAAAAAATTCTGTTTGGAGAGGAACCAAAAGTGAATTCGAACATACTAGAGCCATCACAGTTAGTAAACTTAGCGATGGAGGACAATCTATCAGTATGTAATCATATACTCCTCCAGAATTGTTTAAATAAGAGGCTAATTTACGTTTTAATAGAAAGGCTCTATTGTTGTCATCAGCTGTCTCGACCTCTAGGCCTGATAAGTCGACATTAGAAGTTATTACATCTAAATTTGCAAACTTTGTTTTTTTAATAGCATCATAAATTTCTTTTGTTCCATTAAGTACTCCATAAATTGTATCAGATGAATTTTCCATGTTAGATAGTCCAAGTCCAGTGGTTGCATTACCTTGTGGATCTAAGTCTATAACCAAAATTTTTTTATTCTGTTGTGATAAACCTGCAGCTAAATTTATTACTGTTGTTGTTTTGCCAACCCCACCCTTTTGATTTATTATAGAAACGATTTTCATCTATTTTTTAGTTTACTTTCATTTTTTTTTTCATTTTTTTTACATTTATTAAAAATGAATCATCACTAGTTAAACTTTTCTTTTCGGAATATTCTAATTCCCAATCGTTGAGTGTGTTTTCAAAAATTTTTTTTCCGCTCTTTCCCATGAAAAAGATTACATTAGAAAAATTAGAAAAATTTTTATTCACTAAATCTAAAACAACTGGCATTGGTTTAAAAGCCCTTGACATTATTGTTCCTGTATTTAATTTTTTTTCCTCAAAAATATTTTTTTGAATTACTTCTGTTTTTAAATTTAACTTTTTAGACACTTCTTTGAGAAAATGGCTTTTATGATAGCTTTTTTCATAAAGTTTGACTTTAATATCCTTTTTTAAGTTTTTAAGCATAATGGCTATAATTATTCCAGGCATACCCCCTCCTGAACCTAAATCAGTAGTTGTATTGCAATTAAAATTAACAATATCAATGATTTGTGCTGAATCAATAATATGACGCTCAATTATATCATTTTTTTTATTATTTTTATTACTAATTATGTTGATTTTTTTGTTTTTTTCTAAAATCATGGATATATAGCTTTCGAAGTCTAAAAATGTTTCACGTGAAACATTTAATCTAGAAAGTTTAGAATATGAATTTATAATTTCTTGTTCCATTAAGCTATATGCTTAATAGACTTTCTTTTGACATGTGACAACAAAATATATACAGCAGCTGGAGTTATACCATCAATTCTCAGAGCTTGACCCATGGTTTTTGGTCTTATTTCCTTAAATTTAGCCTTTACCTCATTAGACAATCCTGAAAGACCATCATAATTAATTTTTTCTGGAATTATAAGGTTTTCATCTCTTTTAAAAGCTAAAATATCTGCTTTTTGTTTTTTTAAATAACCTTGATAATGAGCATTAATTTCTACCTGTTCATCTATTTCATTACTAAAAAAAGGTATATCATACCAAATTTCTCTAATTTTACTCATATCTACTCCTTTTTGAGTTAATATTTCATTAGAAGATCTTAAAACTCCGTCTTTTGCAATTTTTATACCTAATTTATCAGCTTTATTAGGTGATATCGTAGATTGACTCATTTTTAAATTAATTTGATTAATTTTATCCAATTTATCTAGATAAAGAGTTTTTCTTCCATCACCAATTAATCCTATTTCTATACCTTTGCCAGTTAACCTTTGATCAGCATTATCAGATCTAAGACTTAATCGATATTCTGCTCTAGACGTAAACATCCGATATGGTTCAGCAACACCTTTGGTCACTAAATCATCAATCATAACTCCTATGTAAGCATCAGATCTATCAAGTATAAAAGGTTCTAATTTTTTAATAGATAGAGCGGCGTTTATCCCAGCTATAAGACCCTGAGCTGCCGCTTCTTCGTAACCTGTTGTTCCATTAATCTGACCTGCAAGGTAAAGATTACTAAT
>MDSV01197264.1_pt1 | contig 11967 bp, 8 predicted proteins | sample 810851 | NCBI WGS metagenome assembly MDSV01 (sample SAMN05326640, study PRJNA326480) | marine metagenome | isolation source: seawater | place: Atlantic Ocean: North East | collected 2012 | reverse complement strand
CATTAGTTTTGTAACATGAAACATCTATATATAATATTATTGATTTTACCATTGATTGGATTTGGACAAGGATGGGAGCAGATAATTGGTGGACAGGATGATGATGTTGGGTATTCTATACAACACACTTCGGATGGTGGGTATATAGTTACAGGATATACAGAATATTTAGGAGGAGGCGATGTTTATCTAATAAAAACAGATGAGAATGGAGATTCTCTATGGACTAAAACTTTTGATGGTGATATTGGTTATTCGGTTCAACAAACCACTGATGGAGGATATATCATTACGGGATTGAAAAGTATATTTGATAGTAGTTTTAATCTTGAAGGAAATGTTTTTCTAATAAAAACAGATGAAAATGGGGATTCTCTATGGACCAAAACTTTTGGAGGAACTGAAAATGAGTTGGGTCGTTCCATTCAACAAACTAATGATGGTGGGTATATTATTACTGGATATACAAACTCCTTTGGAAATGGAACAGAAGATCTCTACCTAATAAAAACAGATAATAATGGAGATTCTCTATGGACCAAAACTTTTGGAGATACTAATGGTGAGGAAGGTTATTCAGTTCAACAAACTAATGATGGAGGTTATATCATTACGGGGGTGAAAAGTTTTTTTAGTAACGGTTTAACTCTGGATATCTACCTAATAAAAACAGATGAAAATGGAGATTCTCTATGGACCAAAACTTTTGGAGGGACTAGTAATGAGACAGGATCTTCCGTTCAACAAACTAATGATGGAGGTTATATTATAACAGGGTCTACATGGTCTTTTGGAAATGGAGTAACAGATGTCTACCTAATAAAAACAGATGAAAATGGAGATTCTCTATGGACTAAAACTTATGGAGGAACTGGTCGTGAGACAGGGTCTTCCATTCAACAAACTAACGATGGAGGATATATAATTACGGGTTCTACACAATCTTTTGGAAATGGTGGTTATGATGTTTGGTTAATAAAAACAGATGGGAATGGAGATTCTCTATGGACTAAAACTTATGGAGGAATTGATGATGATCATGGTTCTTCTGTTCAACAAACCAATGACGGAGGATATATTATAACTGGTTATACAAGTTCTTTTGGGAATGGAGATATAGATATCTACATAATAAAAACAGATGGTAATGGAAATGTAACCTCAACATTCAATATCCCAAATCCACCAACAAACAGAAAATTAGAAAAGGTAGTTGATATATTAGGAAGAGAAACTAAACCTAAACCTAACACTCCATTCATTGAAATATATGATGATGGTAGTACAGAGAAAAAGTTAGTAGTAGAATAGGGATCAACCTAAAATACCCCCACTACTCTACCGTAACTGATTTTGCTAAATTTCTTGGTTGATCAACATTACATCCTCTTAAAACAGCGATATGATAAGATAAGAGCTGAAGAGGTATATTAGTTAATAGTGGTGATAACTCATCAGGTGAGTTAGGTATTTCAATTGAATAGTCTACAATATCATTAACAACCTTGTCACCTTTATTAACTATTGCAATTATTCTACCACCTCTTGCCTTAACTTCTTGTATATTACTAATAACTTTTTCATAATTACCTTTTTTTGTTGCAATTACTACAATTGGCATTTTATCATCGATAAGCGCTATTGGTCCATGTTTCATTTCAGCGGCAGGATATCCTTCAGCATGGATATATGAAATCTCTTTTAATTTTAACGCTCCCTCAAGAGCTACAGGAAAATTGTATCCTCTTCCTAAATACAAAAAATTGGCAGCATTTTTAAATTCAAATGCTATCTTTTCAATTTGTTCATTAATTTTTAAAACCTCTCTTACTTTAGAAGGGATAAGTTCAAGTTCACGTATTAATTGATGGTAATCTGAAACTGTTAAATTTCCATTTTTTTGAGATATTTTTAGTGCCATTAAAATTAAAACTATAACCTGAGTAGTAAATGCTTTAGTTGAAGCAACACCAATTTCTGGTCCAGCATGAGTGTAAATTCCTGCATCAGTTAATCTTGCTATAGACGATCCTACTACATTACAAATACCTAAAATTGTAGCTCCTTTTTCTTTTGCAAGACTAATTGCAGCTAATGTATCGGCAGTTTCACCAGATTGAGAAATAGCAAGCACTATATCATTAGAATTAATAATTGGGTTTCTATATCTAAATTCAGAAGCATATTCAACTTCTACTGGTATCCTCGCAAAGTCTTCAATTATATACTCTCCTATTAGTCCTGCATGCCATGATGTACCACATGCTACAATTATAATTCTATTTGCATTTACAATTTTCTGTTGATACTCTAATATACCTCCTAGCTTTATATCTTTAGTAATAGGATCAATTCTTCCACGCATTGTATCTTGTATACTATTTGGTTGTTCGTATATCTCTTTAAGCATAAAGTGATTAAAACCTCCTTTTTCTATTGCATCAATATTTAACTTTAGTTCTTGAATATAAGGAGTGATATTTTTGTTTTTAATATTTTTAATCTCAATATTGTCATTTTTGTTAATTCTAGCAATATGACCGTCTTGTAAGTATATAACATTGTTAGTATATTCAACAATTGGTGTTGCGTCAGAAGCTACATAATATTCATTTCTACCAACACCAATAACCAGAGGACTTCCTTTTCTTGCAGCAACAAACTCATCAGTTCTACCTTTTTGAATTACAATTATTGCATATGCACCTATTACCTCATCTAAAGCAACTCTGACAGCTTCAAAAAGACTTATTTTCTCATTACTTATAATATCTTCAATTAAATGAACTAAAACCTCTGTGTCAGTATCACTGATAAACTTATGTCCTTTTATCTCAAGTGCAGATTTTATAGCTGCATAATTTTCAATAATACCATTATGAATTAATGCTAGATTTCCATCGCCAGAAAAGTGAGGATGTGCATTAACTTGGTTAGGAGGCCCATGCGTTGCCCATCTTGTATGGCCAATCCCAATATGTGATAACTTTAAATCCTCAGTTATCATATTCTCTAGATCATTTACTTTTCCTTTAGTTTTAATTACTTGAATATCCTCTTCTTTTATACACGCAATTCCAGCAGAATCATAACCTCTATACTCAAGTCTTTTAAGACCCTTTATCAGAATATTAACTGCATCCTTATTACCAATATACCCAACTATACCACACATATTTTAAAGATCCGAATAAATTATATTTAATTCTACTTCTTTTGTAATAATACTTCTATTAGCATTACTGTTTGCCAATCTATCTAATAAATAAAGTTTGTTAGTATAACTATTATCTGATAATAGCTCATGTAAATATCTAGTAATATTAAAGTTATAAATCCCGTTTTCAAGTCTACCACCAAAAAAAGAGGATCCTTCAATTACATAGTCAGTTAAATCAATAATATTTCCATCACTATCTAAGCGTGCAAGATGCAATTGTGAATGTGGTATTATCTCATTAGTCATCAAGTTATTATCTATTTGAAAGGATATAATAACTTGATTAATTGCTTTATCTAATAATAATTCTTGTAAATCATCTATGTTAGTAAATGATATTTTACATTTATATCCTGACATAGACTCAATGTAGATGTTTTCTTGGCTATTTAAAATATCATTATTATTTAATTTTTCAAAAACATTTGTTCTTGCAGCTTCTCCATCTAATTGAAAATCTAAAGAACTTACTGAATCTAATTCATTGTGATAATAAATTGAAAACTTTGAACTTGTTGCTGAAGGATTTAAGTATAAGATTGTATTCTGTGCCTGAGCACTCACAAAAAGTCCTTTAAAATAATTTAAAAAATTATCATTATTTGATAATATAGTATTATCAAGTTCTAATATTTGTTGGCCTATCTCCTTATTAATATTAATTCTCAACTCAGGATTTAATGAGTCAAAAGAAATGTAATAATCTTGAGCTAAATCAGGTAATTGTAAAAAGTCGTCGTAAAAAAAATCATTAGAATAATATATTGAATCTGAATAGATATCTTGTTCTATTCTCCGAACATTTATACTTGAAATATCTTCTATATCACCATAATAATTACTATAAGCGTATGAAAGGACAACTGAATCAACAGTTAAATTTTCTTCAAATGTCAAATTACTTTCAGGAAGAAGTAACTGAGTTATAAATGAAGCCTTATTATTAGAAAAATAAGGGTCATTTAACTCTCCAAGTAAACATATTGCTGTATTATTGATTAAAGATTCTTCAGACTCATTGTTAAAATCTATTAAATTTGATGTATTACTACTAATAATAATTTTTTCTGTATCCGGCTGCACCTCTAAACCAATAACACTTGGCTCACTACAAGAGAACATGCATGTAATTAGAAAAATTAAATATTTATATCTCATTTTACGATCCTATTAGAGATAGTTCTTCTTTATTCAACAATTTATTGTAAAATTCATGATATGCATCAATAAATTCTTCATCTCCAGGAAAACTCATAAATGGTATATTTATTTTTTCTATGAAATTATATAATTTTTTATCAATTTTTTGACTAGCCTGAATAACGGCATCTGAATACCTAATAGCAAATTTATGTAAATTAATGATATTAGATTTTTTTATAGTCTCAACATCATCTAAATCTAAATCTTCAAAAAGCAGCTTTTCTGACAAGTTATTACTAAGAACTCCACTAAATGAATTATCAAATAAAGAATAAATTATTTTCACATTTTCAAATAGAGGGTCTTCCGAGTATAATTTTTTTATATACATCGGAACTAAAGAAGAAAACCAGCCTTGACAATGAACAATATCTGGTTTCCAACCCAATTTTCTTACCGTTTCTATTACACCTTTACAATAAAACATCATTCGCTCATCATTATTAGTCATAAAATTTCCCTCTTGATCATGAAACATTTGTCGTCTAGGAAAAAACTCTTCATTGTCAATAAAATAAACTTGTAATCTTAGTTTTTGAATAGAAGCTACCTTTATAATAAGTTGATGATCAAAATCATCAATTATTAAATTCATTCCTGAGAGTCTAATTACTTCATGTAACTGATGTCTTCTTTCGTTAATTGTGCCAAACCTTGGAAGAAACATTCTAATATCATTACCACTTTCTTGAGTTTTTTGAGGTAATATGCTTGCTATTTCACCCATTTTGGTCTCACCTGTATAAGGTGATATCTCTTGAGAAACATAAAGTATTTTTTGTTTATCCATTGTCGCGTAACTTTTGATTTACAAAAATATATAAAAAAAATCTATATATCATGCATTTAACGTAATTTTGTTTTAAATTAAGTTACATTTTTTTTGAAAATATGCAAATATTTAACGAAAAAAAATATTTAGTAAAATATCTAAGTACATTATCTAAAAATCAATCTATTGGTTTTGTTGCTACTATGGGGTCTCTACACAGTGGTCATTTAAGTTTAATCCAATCTAGCAAATCAATATGTAGTATAACTATATGTAGTATATTTATCAATCCAACACAGTTTAATAATATTGAAGATTATAAAAACTACCCAAAAGATTATATTAATGATATCAAATTACTTGAAAATTTAGCTTGTGATATATTATATATTCCTCAAACAAAAGATATCTATGAAGAAAAAATTGAGAGCAGAAAATATGATCTTGGAAAAATAGCAGAAAATTTAGAAGGGAAATATAGACCCGGACATTTTGATGGTGTAGCAACCGTTGTTGATAAATTATTTAATATTATAAAACCTCAAGTGGCATTTTTTGGAGAGAAAGATTTACAGCAGCTTCAAGTAATAAGAACACTTGTTGAAATTACAAACAGAAACATTGATATTGTTGGTGTGAAAACCATACGAGAATCAAACGGTTTAGCAAAAAGCTCAAGAAATAAATTATTATCAAAAGAACAAATTAAAGAATCTGCAATCATATTTAAATGTTTACAATATTGTAAATTAAATAAAGACTCTAAAATAAAAGATTTAAAACTCTATGTTGAGGATCAGTTTTTAAAAAACCAAAAAATTAAACTTGAGTACATTGAATTTGTTGAAATAAATAATTTTAATAAAATAACTGAATGGGGGGAATGCAAAACCAATGCTGTATGTATAGCTGCTTATATAAACAATGTTAGATTAATTGACAATATTATTTTATAATTTTACAAAATGAATAATTCTGTTGTTTCTAAAATCTTAAAATATTTATTTTCTATTATTTTAACTATTATTATTATTTATTTTTTATTCGAACATCAAGATCCTGCGGAACTAGTAAATGAATTAAAAAAAGTAGATTTTAATTGGATTATTTTATCAATGATTTTTGGGGCCTGGGCATATGTAAGTAGAGGCTTAAGATGGAAAATAATGCTTGAAGCAATAGATTATAAAACATCAAATATAAATAATATTGCAGCTGTTTCAATCGGCTACTTCACTAATTTATTTATTCCAAGAGCAGGTGAAATAACAAGATGTACGGCACTAAACCAAAAAGAAAAAATACCACTAAATAAACTTTTTGGAACAATAATAGTTGAGCGTTTAATTGATTTTATGGTCCTGGTTTTTCTTTTACTTTTTACATTAATTACTAAATATAAAATAATCAATGATTTTTATTTAGCAATTAAAAATCAAAACAGCGAAATAAAATCACATAAAAACATATTAGTAGTTATTGCCACGCTCATTCTACTAATTCTGTTTATATTTCTATTTAAAAAAAAAATCAAGAAGTTATCATTTTATAATAAAATAAAACAGTTTTTGGACGGATTAAAAGAAGGTTTTAAAAGTGTAGGAAATATAAAAAACAAAACTCATTTTTGGATACATACGTTTATAATATGGCTAATGTATTTTTTGATGACTTACGTCTGCTTTTTTAGTATGAACGAAACCAATCATTTAAGTTTAATAGATGGGGTTTTTATTTTAGTTTTAGGAGGTATTGGAATGGTTATTCCAACTCCAGGGGGGATTGGGTCATATCACGCTATTGTCATGATTGGACTTGCCGTACTTGGAATTGGGTATATCTCATTTGGATCTGAAAATACTGCAGCAAATCCAGCTCTAATATTTCCTACAATTGTACATATAGCACAAACATTAGTTGCAATTATTATGGGTGTAATATCTCTCTTAATTTTATTTATTTTTAATAAAAAAAAGTCTTATGACTAATAATTCAACTCTTAGCCAAAAAATATTTTCAAATGATGCCTTAGCTTCACAAGTTAGAAATTGGAAAGAACAAAAAGAAAAAATCATTTTTACAAATGGTTGTTTTGATATTTTACACAATGGTCATCTTGAAATTCTTTTTGCTGCAGCAAAGTTAGGAGGTAAATTAATTGTTGCTTTAAATTCTGATTCCTCCGTAAAAAAAATTAAAGGAAAATCAAGACCAATAAATACTGAAAGTGATAGAAAAAAATTTTTATCATATTTTAACTTTATTGATGGTATTACTTTGTTTTATGAAGAAACACCGTATAATCTAATTAAAAAATTAAAACCTGACTACATTGTTAAGGGAGGTGACTACAAGAAAGAAGAAGTTATAGGATACAATATTTTAAAAGAATATGGTGGTGATGTTATCATTTTTCCTTTCAAAGATGGCTTTTCAACTACTAATATTATAAATCAATCAAAAAAATATTAGTTGTGAGTGCAAAAAAAATACAAACAGCATTTATCTGTCAAAACTGTGGTTCGCACTCACCAAAATGGTTAGGAAAATGTCCCCAGTGTGGTCAATGGAATACTTTTGTTGAAGAAATAATAAAAAAAGGGAGCTCCAATATTAGTAAATCAGATAATAAAAAAATAAATAAACCGCAGTTAATCAGCGACATTGATTATTCAAATGAAAAAAGAATAGTTTGTACAGACGATGAGCTTAACAGAGTTCTAGGGGGTGGGATCGTTCCTGGATCATTAGTTTTACTTGGTGGAGATCCTGGAATTGGAAAGTCAACTCTCATGTTACAATTTGCTCTTAGCTCAACAAGAAAAAAAATTCTATACGTTTCTGGTGAAGAAAGTGAAAAACAAATTAAAATGAGAGCAGAGCGAATTAATAAAGAATCAAGCAAATGTTTTATTTTGACTGAAACATCAACTCAAAATATTTTTCAACAAATTAAACATATTCAACCTGATATTTTAGTAATTGATTCGATTCAAACACTACATACTGATACGATTGATTCATCAGCAGGAAGTGTTTCACAAATTAGAGAGTGCACTGCTGAACTAATTGAATATGCCAAAAGCTCTGACTCAGCTGTTTTTTTAATTGGACATATTAATAAAGATGGTGCAATTGCTGGTCCAAAAATACTTGAACATATGGTTGACACTGTTTTACAATTTGAAGGAGATCGAAATCATGTTTATAGAATCCTTAGAAGTATAAAAAATAGATTTGGATCGGCCTCAGAACTTGGTGTATATGAAATGACTCAGCAAGGATTAAGACAAGTAAACAATCCATCTGAAATTCTAATTTCAGATAGAGATGAAGCAAGTAGTGGTGTAGGAATTGCTGCAACAATTGAAGGAGCAAGACCTTTATTAATTGAAATTCAATCTTTAGTAAGTACTGCTGTTTATGGAACACCTCAGCGTTCTGCAACAGGTTTTGATACAAAAAGAATGAATATGTTACTGGCGGTATTAGAAAAAAGATGTGGCTTCAAGCTAGCTGCTAAAGATGTTTTTTTAAATATTACTGGTGGTATCAAAATTGATGATACAGCAATAGACTTAGCTGTAATATGCTCAATTTTGTCCTCAGATTTAAATATTGCTTTAAACACAAACATATGTTTTGCGGGTGAGGTAGGCCTATCAGGTGAAATTAGAGCAGTTAATAGAATTGATCAAAGAATATCAGAAGCAGAAAAACTTGGTTATAAAGAAATTATCGTTTCAAAGCATAATAAATTCAATGATAAAGGTTTTAAAATAAAAATTTGTAAATACTCAAAAATTGAGGAGGTTTTTAAAAATATGTTTTAACTATTTAATTAGCAACACATTTCCAAAATACTTAAAAGGGCTGTTTCTCAAATTTAATATTTCAATCATGTAAGTATATTTTCCGTCTGGAAACTCTTCACCGGACCATGGTGTGTTAGTTGAACCATTAAATATTTGATCTCCCCATCTGTTATAAATACTTATTTTAAATTCTAAAATACCTTCGCCAATAGGATAAAAAAGATCATTAATCCCATCATTATTTGGGCTAAAAGTATTTGGAACATAAACTGTATATGATGGTAAAACAATTATTTCTTTTGAAGCTGTGTCGGTACAATTTAAATCATTTTCTGTTATTAATTTTACATCATATCTTCCTGTATCTTCATAATTATATACAAATATTAAACTATCATTAATGATTACGTCATTTTCTACAATCCAAAATAAGCTCGAATAATTATTACTTGAACTGTAAAATGTAATCGGTGTATCCTGCTTTACAACATATTCACTACAATAAAAGTCAGAAAAGGGTATTGATTTGACGCTTAACATATCTTTCTTAGATGATGTACATGTAGTTAAGCTATCTGTATAATAATAATCAACCTCGTAATCTCCAACATTATAATCTTTTGGTTTAAACAAGTTTACACTTTGATTATTTATGAAATACTCACCACCATTTGGGGTTGCATAGTTTAGGTTGAACGGCTGATCGTTTGCACAAACTTGCAGTGGAAAAATATTTATTACTGGAAGCGGATTAACAGTCAGAGTTATTATTTTGTTAGGATTAGATTCACAATTATTTCCATCTTTAACGTAAGTCAATGAATACTGATTTGTAGATGATGGAGAAAAATAAATTAAACTACTAGTATTTTTGAGTAAACCAAAAGAATCAACTACAAAACTGTATGTGTTAAAATTATCGTTAATTGTTATATTATAAGTGTTTGATAATGGATTAAATATATTTACTGAAAGTGCTGATGAGTCCCCTTCACAAATTGGTGTAGCTAGCGAAATATCATAAGATGTAATATTAAGATTTATTGTAGCAATTGAATCACAACCATCTGTGTTTACGGTATTAAATGTATAAATTCCTGAACTATCGTAGGTCGTGTTGTTCCAAATAAATGGCTTACAATCATTAATATATGTATTTGAAAATGTGGAGCTATTTACATTTAAATTTAATGTAGCTACGCTATCGCAACCATATATATTAGTTGTTGAAAAAGTATATGTTCCACTAGTTGAGTATGTTGTTCCATTCCATTCATACTCATCACAAACAGTTTTGTTTTCGGTTGAGCTTGTGGAATTATTAATTACCAAATTAAGAACTGCAACAGAATCACATCCATTTGAAGATATAGTTGAAAATGAATACGAACCTGTGGTGTTGTAATTATTATTATTCCAAGTATAATTATCACAAGAAGTAATATTTGACACAGATGATATTGGATCAGGATTATTTAATATTACAGTATCTACAAAAGCACATCCATTTTGATCATTTATAGTAATAAGGTAGGTTCCTGAATATAATGAATCAATGTCTTCACTATTAGATAAAAAACCATTTTGACTCACCCAACTAAAAGTCAATAAGTTACTACTTAATGAGAGAATAAGATCAATAGCACCATCATTTTCATCAAAACAACTTATACTATCAATATTAAAAGAAACATTGAATGGATTAGCAGGTGGTAAGATTATTTGATAATCATAAATACATCCTGATGCATCTGTAATTATTAAATCATATGTCCCTTCATATAGAAAGTTAATATTTTGATTTGTGCTTAAGAAACCATTTGGACCCAGCCAATTATAAGTTAAATTGGTTGGATTTGGAGTTACAAGAATACTAATAGAACCGTCATTGCTTCCAATACAACTTACACTATCAACAGTTGGAACTACAGTTAATGATGGAGGGTCTTGAATTTCTAAAGTATCTGAAATAAAGCAACCTGCATCATCAGTAATATCAATATAGTATAAGCCCGAGGCTATTAAGTTGATATTTTGATTTGAACTTGTAAAACCGCCAGGACCTGACCAGCTATATGTAACCTGGCCAGTTGTTCCTGCTACAACTAAGTTAATACTCGCATCACTATATCCGGCACAGGAAGGGCTAGTGGTACTGCTTATAATATCAAAGTCAAGAGCGGAGGATAAACTAATTGTGTATGTGTACGTGAATAAATTATTAACTGGGCAAGCATCATCCTCTACCACAACTGAAAATGTATATGGACTATTTGCAACATCTATGTACTGAGGGGTCCAGCTTAGTGTTCCAATTGGATTTGAAGAATTATTGTTTGAAACTGTAAATATTGCATTGGTGCTAGCTATACCACTCCAGCTCATACTCTTATTATTTGATGAACCAAGAGGTGCTTCAATAGTAAAACTTATAGCGTCAGAACCAGTTGCACAAAAATGTAAGGAATCATCCATTGCTGTAGAGTTAGTCACGTTTTGTGGAGATCCATTAAATCCTGTTAAAATTGGAGGTGTTGTAGAACAAGCCAAAACAATTATTTGAATATCTCTTGTTACGCTTCCAATCTTAACTCCATTTCTATACTCTGTAATTTTCATTGCGATAACTGAAACTTGATTTTGAGTTGCGTTCATACATAAATCACCTGTAAACTCATCAAAAGTTGTTGTGCCTGCTATAGGATTAGAAGGAGAATAGCCTGCAACATAGGTTACTCCTCCCCAACCATTTAGCGGATTAGTTAGAGAGTACATGAGAGAATCTCCTTCAATATCTACAGCACCGTTGTTATAGCAATATGTTTGACCAATACATATGTATGGAGCTGGATATTCAGAGAAAGATGGAGAATTATTACATACATTTAAATTATTTATTTCAGCCTCAACGCATAAATCCTGATTTGCCGGACTAATTATTGTTGTGATAGCATTGT
>MDSV01103741.1_pt1 | contig 11967 bp, 9 predicted proteins | sample 810851 | NCBI WGS metagenome assembly MDSV01 (sample SAMN05326640, study PRJNA326480) | marine metagenome | isolation source: seawater | place: Atlantic Ocean: North East | collected 2012 | reverse complement strand
TTGTTCTACAGTATAGACGTGAGCAGATCCTGGGGCATAACTTCTACTGTTAGCATCTTTATCAAAATCCCAGGGACCAATACATTCCCATTGATTATTAACTTTTGATTTTAGCTTTTTTTTATTAAAATTTGTTGTTCTACTTAAAGATCGAATCCATCTTTTGTAGTATTGGGTATGTTTATTTTTAACAAATTTATTTTTCTTATAAAACTTGTTGTACTCTTCGATTACACTTCCGATATCAGTATTCTCCAAATACATTAACTGAACCCATTTTGGAGAATTATTAGATTTATAAGTCATCTCAATTTGTCCTTTAAGTGAAAAATTAACACAAATTAAGATAAATAATAATGTCCTTTTCATTATTATAAAATATGTTTTAGATTTTTTATTAAAGCTTAAATTCTTCTCTTACTTCTTTTAGACAATCTAATTTTTCCCATGTAAATGTTTCTACTTCTATTTCTTTTAGTTGTCCATTAATTTCAAAATATGTTTTTTTTATTTCAGGCTTTCTACCCATATGACCATATGCAGCAGTTTCTGAATAAATTGGATTTTTGAGTTTTAATCTACTAATTATTGATGCAGGTTTAAGATTAAAACATGGCATATTTTTAATTTTTGCAGCAATTTCACCATCACTTATATTAATCTTTGCACTACCATAAGTATCAACAAATACACCCATAGGTTCTGCAACACCTATTGCATAACTTACTTGAACAAGTATTCTATCAGCTATACCTGCTGCTATTAAGTTTTTTGCAATATGACGTGTAGCATATGCTGCTGAACGATCAACTTTAGAAGGGTCTTTACCAGAAAAAGCACCACCTCCATGCGCTCCTTTACCTCCATATGTATCTACTATAATTTTTCTTCCAGTTAAACCAGTATCACCATGTGGCCCTCCAATGACAAATTTACCCGTAGGATTTACATGATATTTTTCTTCACCAAATAAATTTTGATTCTCTTTAGATAGTTTTTTCAATACTCTAGGCATAAGAATGTTTTTGACATCCATTTCTATTCTCTTTTGCATATTTTTTTCGGAGTCAAAATCATCATGTTGTGTAGATACAACTATATCTGTTATTCGTTTAGGTATATGATTATCATTATACTCTAATGTGACTTGAGACTTAGAATCAGGTCTTAAGTATAACATTTCTTTTCCTTCTCTTCTAATTGCAGCTAGTTCAATAAGTATTTTATGAGAGATATCTAATGCTAAAGGCATTAAATCTTCAGTTTCATTACTAGCGTATCCAAACATCATACCTTGGTCTCCTGCACCTTGTTCTTTATTTAATCCTTCTCCTTCTATGACCCCTTGTCTTATATCTGCTGATTGTTCATGTATTGCAGATATAACTCCACAACTATCAGCATCAAATTGGTACTCTGACTTAGTATATCCTATTTTTCTAATAACTTCACGAGCAACTTTTTGTACATCAACATAACTATTTGTTTTTACTTCACCACTAAGCACTGTTAATCCGGTTGTAACTAAAGTTTCGCATGCTACTTTAGAATTAGGGTCTTGTGCAAGAAAATTATCTAACAGAGCGTCTGAAATTTGATCTGCGACCTTATCTGGGTGTCCTTCTGAAACAGATTCGGATGTAAAATAATATGACATTTTAAAATAATTAAAATTAATAAAATGTAGATTGATTTGGCAACGACTAAGGAATACTATTTTAGCATTTTTTTTAGTGGTTGCAATAAGCCAAATCTTTCCACTTAGATCCGCAAATTTAATAAAAAAAATAGACCTATAGATTTGGTATGTAATAAAAAATCTCTTTAATTTGCACTAGACTTATCAAGAAAGACTGAGGGATGGGCCCGATGATGTCTTGGCAACCTTGGAAAAGCAAGGTGCTAATTCCCGCTCCAATTGGAGGAAGATGAGCGAATTCCATTAAATTCTCTAATCTTTTTTGCTAAGTTATAATTATTATGAAAAATAGTATAAAAGATATATTAAATCGCAGGATACTTGTTCTAGATGGAGCTATGGGAACAATGATACAACGTTATAATTTAACGGAAAAAGACTTTCGAGGAATAAGGTTTAAAAATCATTCCAAAGATTTAAAGGGTAATAATGATATATTATCAATTACTAGACCAGAAATTATAAAAGCAATACATCATGAATATTTAAAAGCAGGAGCAGATATTATTGAAACTAATACTTTTAGCGGAACCACAATTGCTCAGAAAGATTATGGTTTAGAATCTGCTGTCTATGATATAAATTATCATTCTGCAAAGATTGCAAAAGATATAGCAGTTAAAATGTCTACAAATGAAAAACCAAGATTTGTTGCAGGTTCTATTGGACCAACTAATAGAACTGCTTCTATATCCCCAGATATAGAAGATCCTGCCTATCGACACGTAAATTTTGATGATCTTTCTTTAGCATATAAACAACAAGTAGTTGCTTTAATAGATGGAGGTGTAGACATTCTACTTGTTGAAACTGTATTTGATACATTAAATTGTAAAGCGGCACTCTTTGCTATCAAAGAAGTTTTTGAAGAAAAGAATATTGAACTTCCTATTATGGTTTCTGGAACAATTACTGATGCAAGTGGTCGTACACTATCTGGTCAAACTGTTGAAGCTTTCTTAAATTCCATTTCTCATTTACCTCTTTTAAGTGTAGGTTTTAATTGTGCTTTAGGTGCTAAAAAAATGCAGCCATATATTAAGGAGTTATCTGATAAAGCAAATTGTTTTATAAGTGTTTTTCCTAATGCAGGATTGCCAAATGAAATGGGAGAGTATGATGAGACCGCTAAAATAATGGCTAATCAAATTGAAGAGTTTATGTATTATAAATGGGTAAATATTATTGGTGGATGCTGTGGGACTACACCAAAGCATATTGAATCATTTTCAAAATCAACTTTAAAATATGAACCTAGAGTAATTCCTAATAATAAATTACAATTAAAGCTTTCTGGATTGGAGGCACTGACTGTTTCAACTCAAAGCAATTTTTTAAATATTGGAGAAAGAACAAATGTGATGGGTTCTGCTAAATTTAGAAAATTAATAAAACAAGAAAAATTTGAAGATGCACTTTCAGTAGCTCTACAACAAGTTCAAAATGGTGCTCAAGTGATAGACATTAATATGGATGATGGATTAATTGATGGAGTTTCTGTAATGACATATTTTTTAAATTTAATTGCATCAGAGCCTGAAATATCTAGAGTACCCATAATGATAGATTCATCAAAATGGGATATTATTGAAGCTGGTTTAAAATGTATACAAGGTAAAGGAATTGTTAATTCTATCTCTTTGAAAGAGGGGGAAGATATTTTTATAGCACAAGCAAAAAAGATTAGAAAATATGGTGCAGCGGTTGTAGTTATGGCATTTGATGAAAAAGGACAAGCGGCAGATTATAAAGATAAAATTAGAATTTGTAAGAGAGCATATGAAATTTTAGTTAAAAAAGTTAATTTCCCTGCTCAAGATATTATTTTTGATCCAAATATTTTGACCGTTGCTACTGGAATAGATGAGCATAATAATTATGCAGTTGATTTTTTTAAAGCAACAAAATGGATTAAAAAAAACCTTCCTTTTGCTAAAGTTAGTGGAGGAGTTAGCAATGTTTCTTTTTCCTTTAGAGGTAATAATATCGTAAGAGAAGCTATGCATTCTGCTTTTTTATTTCATGCTATTAAAAATGGGCTGGATATGGGTATTGTAAATGCTGGAATGATTCAAGTGTATGAGGATATTCCACAAAAATTACTCAAAGCAGTCGAAGATGTACTGCTTAATGTTGATGAAGAATCTACGGAAAGATTATTAAATATTGCCGATGAATATAAAGGAGTAAATAAGAATCAGAAAAAAGATGGAGAATGGAGAAAAAAACCTGTAGAGGATCGACTATCTCATGCATTAATCAATGGAGTAGTTACTTATATTGAAGAGGATACTGAAGAAGCACGTTTAAAGTTTGAAAAACCTATAGATGTAATCGAAGGTCCATTAATGGATGGAATGAATGTAGTAGGAGATTTGTTTGGAAGTGGTAAAATGTTTTTACCCCAAGTGGTAAAATCAGCTCGTGTTATGAAGAAATCAGTAGCAATTCTAACTCCTTTTATTGAAAAAGAAAAAAATCAAGGAAATAAAGCCGGAAAGATACTTTTAGCAACAGTCAAAGGGGATGTGCATGATATTGGAAAGAATATCGTTGGTGTAGTACTTGGTTGTAATAATTTTGAAATTATAGATCTGGGAGTTATGGTTTCTGCTGATAAAATATTAGAAGAAGCTATTAAAAATCAAGTTGATATAATCGGTCTCAGTGGTTTAATTACTCCCTCATTAGATGAGATGATAAATGTGGCTGAAGAAATGGAAAGAAATAATATCAACATTCCTTTAATGATAGGAGGGGCAACTACCTCTCAGGTTCATACTGCTGTTAAATTAATTGATAAATACACTAAAAATATAGTTGTGCATGTATTAGATGCTTCTAAATCAGTAACTGTTGCTAGTAAGATATTATCTAAGAATTCTAATCAATATAAAAAAGAAGTAAGAGATAAGTATTTAGCTATTAAGCATAATTATCTTAAAAGAAAAAAACAAAAACAATACGTTTCTTTAAGTGAAGCAAGAGATAATGCATATAAATTAGATTCTAAGTTACAATACTTATATCCGCCAAAAAAACTTGGAGTTACTGTATTTGATTCTATTGAAATATCTAAAGTAGTTAATTATATTGACTGGACACCGTTCTTCATTTCTTGGGAAATGAAAGGCAGATATCCTGATATATTAACAGATTCAAAATATGGAAAAGATGCAAAACAATTGTTAGATGATGCGCATGATATGTTATTAAACATAGAAAATAATAATTGGCTAAAATTAAAAGCTGTTTTGGGAATTTGGCAAGTAAGTAAGGATGGTGATGATATTCTTTTGTTTGAAAAAGGAAAAAATATAGAAACATTTAATTTTTTACGTCAACAATTAAAGACTTCTAAGCAGAATTTATGTCTAGCGGATTATATTGGTGAAGGAGATGATTATATGGGGGCATTTGTATGTACAGCAGGTATTGATATAGAAAAAAAATTAGATGAGTTTACTAAGGATTTAGATGATTATAGTTCGATACTATTAAAGTCCTTAGCTGATAGGTTAGCTGAAGCTCTTACTGAATTTATGCATGAAAAAGTAAGAAAAGAGATTTGGGGTTATGCAAAAATTGAAAATTATAATAATGATGATTTAATAAAAGAAAAATATGATGGGATTCGGCCAGCTCCTGGCTATACTGCTTGTCCCGATCATACTGAAAAATCAAAAATATTTAAAATTTTAAATGCTGAAAGAATAGGAGTAAATTTGACAGAAAACATGTCAATGTACCCTAACGCAACAGTTAGTGGTTATTATTTTTCATACCCGGGTAGTAAGTATTTTAGTGTAGGGAAAATACAAGATGATCAGCTTCTAGATTATGCGAAAAGAAAGAAAATGACTTTAAATGAAACTGAAAAATGGTTAAGATCAAATATTTAAAAAATGAAAGTAATAGAACATATTAAAAAAGCAAAATCCACTTTATTTTCTTTTGAGATATTACCTCCTCTCAAGGGAAAAAGTATTAATTCAATATATGAGTCTTTAGATCCTCTTATGGATTTTAAACCTCCTTTTATTGATGTTACATATCATAGAGAAGAATATGTATATAAGAAAAGAGGAGATGGCCTTTTAGAAAGAAGATCTGTTAGAAAAAGACCTGGAACAGTAGGTATTTGTGCTGCGATAATGAATAAATATCAAGTAGATACGGTTCCTCATATCATTTGTGGTGGATTCAACAAGGAAGAAACTGAGAATGCGCTAATTGATTTGGATTTTCTTGGAGTGGAAAATGTACTTGTTTTGCGAGGAGATCCTATCAAATCTGAGACTTATTTTACTGCAGAAAAAGGAGGACATCGTTATGCTTCTGATCTTTTAACTCAAGTTAAAGGTATGAATCAAGGTATATATTTAGATGAAGATTTAAGAAATTCTTCTCCTACTTCCTTCTGTATTGGAGTTGCTGGGTACCCTGAAAAACATTTTGAATCTGCTAATATGAAATCAGATATTCATTTTTTGAAAAAAAAGGTTGAGGCTGGTGCTGACTATATTGTAACACAGATGTTTTTTGATAATCAAAAATATTTTGATTTTGTTGATTTATGCAGGGAAAATAATATTAATATTCCAATTATTCCTGGTTTAAAACCTATTTCAACAAAAAAGCAACTAACATTATTACCGCAAAGATTTCATCTTAATTTACCAAATTTATTGGTAGACGAGGTTTTAAAGTGTAAAGATAATGATCAGGTAAGGCATGTAGGGGTAGATTGGTCAAAACAGCAAGTTAAAGAATTAATAAAATTTGGAGCTCCTTGTATTCATTTTTATACTATGGGAAGATCAGATAATGTCCAAAAAATAGTATCTAATTTTGCTTAAGAGGTTAATTTTCTAAAATGATCTTCTAGATTAATATTTTTTTTCTTTAGTGTTGAGATTAATTCATTCTCAACTATTTTACCAGAGTTTATAATTATAATTCTAGTACATATTTTTTCTACCTCTTGCATTATATGACTTGATAGAAGTACAGTTTTATCTTTAGCTAATTCTTTAATAAGTGTTCTAATTTCTATAATTTGATTAGGGTCTAAACCTGTAGTAGGCTCGTCCAAAATTAATATTTCAGGATTATGTATCAGTGCGGCAGCCAAACCAACTCTTTGTTTATATCCTTTAGACAGCTGATAGATTTTTTTATGTTGTTCTTTTGTTAATCCTGTTATTTTAATTATTTCAGCAAGACGATTTTTTATATTTGGTATATTATAAATACTTCCTGTAAAAGAAAGATATTCTTTTATATACATATTTGTATATAAAGGGTTTTCTTCTGGAAGATAACCAATTTTTGATTTTATTGATAATTCATCAACATCTTTATTAATATTACAAATGTTAACATTTCCTGAATTTTCTTTAGTATAACAAGTCAAAATTTTCATAAGTGTAGATTTCCCCGCTCCATTAGGACCAAGTAGACCAACAATTTCCCCTTTTTGTATTTTAAAAGATATTTTATTAAGAGCAAGTTGCTTTTTATAATATTTGCTTATTTTATTAATATTGATAGACATATCTATTTAATGGGAGATCTTTAATCAGTTGTAAAATTATAAAAACAAATAAATATACAATATTATGATTTAGAAAAGTTGTATTCTTAAGATTGATAATTATAGTTTGAACAATATCTTAATTATATATAAATAATTTATATCGTATTTTTGCCTTCATGAATGCTTTAGTCCTTAAAACAACTGGAAAAAATTATACAGTAAGAACTGTAGAAGGTATTATTGTTGAATGTGGTCTTAAGGGTATTTTTAGAAACAAAGGAATAAAAAGTACTAATCCTATTGTAGTTGGGGATAATGTTGAAATTACTCAAGAATCAGATAGATGGATGATTGTAAAATTAATAGAAAGAAAAAATTTTATTGTAAGAAGATCGGTTAATTTATCTAAACAGTCTCATATACTTGCATCAAACATTGATCAAGCAATTTTAATGATCACATTAGACCGTCCTATTACTACTACGGCTTTTGTAGATCGTTTTTTAGTTGCAGCTAATGCATCTAATATAGAAGTTATTTTATTATTTAATAAAATAGATTTATATGATAGTAAATTACTAGAAAACAAAAAAGAACTAGAAGAAGTATACCGCTTAGCAGGATATAAAACAATTTCTATTTCTGTTTTAAATGATAACTTATTTTCAATAAAAAATATAATGAAAGATAAATTAAATTTGATAGCTGGACATTCTGGTGTAGGAAAATCTACATTAATAAATCAGCTTCAGCCTAATTTAAGGCTTGCAACTAAAGTTGTTTCTGAATCTCATAATCAAGGACAGCACACAACAACGTTTTCGCAATTGTATGAGCTAGATTTTGGAGGCTCAATTATTGATACACCTGGAATAAAAGGTTTTGGCTTGGTAGATGTTCAAATTAGTGATATCGCTAGTTTGTTTCCAGAATTTATTGCGATTAGAAACTCGTGTAAATATTATAATTGTATTCATAAAAATGAGCCAGAATGTGCTGTTAAATTAGCAGTAGAACATGGTTATATCTCAAAAAGCAGGTATACTAATTATTTGAGTATGATTACTGAAGATGATGGTAATACCTATAGGAAAGAAAAATATTAATTTATGAGAATTGTTATTCAAAGAGTATCAAATTCTTCAGTAAGTATTAATAATAAAGTACATGCTGAAATAAAAAAAGGGATGCTGATATTTGTTGGTATAGAGCATGAAGATACTATAGATGATGTCAATTGGCTAGTAAATAAAATTTTAAGTTTAAGAATTTTTGCAGATTCTAAAAATATGATGAACAAATCTATTTTTGATATTAATGGCCAGATATTAGTGATTAGTCAATTTACATTGCATGCTAAAACAAAGAAAGGAAGTAGACCCTCATATATAAAAGCTGCGAAACCAAAAGTTGCTATTCCATTGTATAATAACTTTTTGAATGAACTTTCTAAAAATCTAGAAGGAAAAGTCTTTTCAGGAATATTTGGTGCAGATATGCAAGTTAGATTAAATAACGATGGTCCAGTTACTATCTTGATTGATTCAAAAAACAGGGAGTAATTATTCTTTCATCCCATTTGGAATTCCATAAATATGTACTATATCAATTTTTTCAGAAATTGACATTATACCAGGATTAATGCCTAATTGGTTTTCTGGAATTTTTATTTTTAATTTAGAATAATAATCTTTCCATATGTTCAAAGTGTCTTTAGTTTTAGGGTGTAGAAAAGTCATGGGGTATAATTTAAAGATTGTGTCTTCTAAAAATGCTTCATATATTAATTCAGAACAGTAGTACATATTATTATTTAATAAGAATTCATCATCATATTTAAATCCTAATTTATTTTTCATAAAATTTATAGCATCCTTAATTAAATATCGATATTCCTTTTTTAATCTACCAACAATAACTTTGGGTTTATTGTTTATATCAAAAGAACGGTTTAAGAAACTATCCAATTTTGTGATTTTTACTTTATCAGGTATAGCTTCTAAGACTTTGAGAGATTCTTTAAAGTTGTAGTTTCCATTAATGTTGTTACTGTTTCTAATTTCTACTATTACACCAACGTGTGAAAAATTTGCATTTTTATATCCTGGTGTAACTAATTCAATAGCATCACAAAGAGGTGAAGAGTCTAAATCTTGAAATAATATATCACCTTCTTGTAGTTGAAAATTTGATTGATTGTTTTTTATGCAGCCAAAAAACAAAAAGCATGAAAAAATAATTATTCTTAACATTACTTTGAATAAAGAAATGGATATTTTTAATTAGTTTGCTAATACAATAATGTTATTATTTTGCATTTCAATCACACCTCCATTGATTTTAAAATTTTCATTATTTTCATTATCAATTTTTACTTTAATTTCTCCTTTTGTTAATGTTGAAATTATTGCAGCGTGATTGTTAAGAATTTCAAATTCCCCATCTGTTCCAGGTAGCTTTACAGATAAAATATCTCCTTGATATAATTCTTTCTCAGGGGTTATTATTTGTATTTTCATGTATAAAATTATTTTGCTTCTGCAATCATTTTTTCACCCTTTTCTATTGCTTCTTCAATAGTACCTACAAGGTTAAATGCTGCTTCAGGGTACTGGTCTACATCTCCATTCATAATCATATTAAACCCTTTAATTGTATCTTGAATGTCTACAAGTACGCCTTGTAATCCTGTAAATTGTTCTGCCACATGAAAAGGTTGAGATAAGAATCTTTGAACTCTTCTTGCTCTATGTACAGCTAATTTATCTTCTTCAGAAAGCTCATCCATACCTAAAATAGCAATAATATCTTGTAATTCTTTGTATCTCTGTAAAAGCTCTTTGACATCTTGAGCACATTTATAATGTTCATCACCAACAACCTCAGGCGATAATATTCGTGATGTAGAGTCAAGTGGATCTACAGCAGGATATATACCAAGTTCGGCAATTTTTCTTGATAGTACTGTTGTTGCATCTAAATGGGCAAATGTAGTTGCTGGTGCTGGGTCTGTTAAGTCATCTGCAGGCACATAAACTGCTTGAACAGAAGTAATTGAACCATTTTTTGTAGATGTAATTCTTTCTTGCATTGTTCCCATCTCTGTAGCAAGTGTAGGTTGATATCCTACTGCAGAAGGCATTCTTCCAAGAAGTGCAGAAACTTCTGATCCAGCTTGTGTAAATCTAAAGATGTTATCAACGAAAAATAACACGTCTTTTCCTTTTCCTTGCCCATCTCCATCTCTAAAATATTCTGCAATAGTTAAACCAGCAAGAGCTACTCTAGCTCGGGCTCCAGGAGGTTCATTCATTTGTCCAAAAACAAATGTTGCTTTAGAGTTTTGCAATTTACTTTTATCAATTTTAGATAAGTCCCATCCTCCTTCTTCCATTGTATGGTTAAAATCTTTTCCGTAGTCAATAATACCAGATTCTAGCATTTCTCTTAAAAGGTCATTTCCTTCTCTTGTTCTTTCCCCTACACCTGCAAAAACAGAAAGACCTCCATGTCCTTTAGCGATATTATTAATAAGTTCTTGTATTAATACAGTTTTTCCTACACCAGCTCCTCCAAATAAACCAATTTTTCCTCCTTTTGCATATGGTTCAATTAAATCTATAACTTTAATTCCAGTAAATAAAACTTCAGTTGCAGTTGATAAATCTTCAAACTTTGGAGCTTCTCTATGTATAGGAAGTCCATTTGAACGGTCGAGATTTTCCATACCATCTATAGCATCTCCAATTACATTAAAAACTCTTCCTTTAATGTTTTCTCCTATTGGCATTTTAATAGGAGCTCCTGTAGCAACTACTTCAGTACCTCTACTGACCCCATCAGTTGTTTCCATAGAAATTGCTCTAACAGTATCTTCTCCTATATGCTGTTGGCACTCAAGTACTAATTTACTACCATCATTTCTAGTAATTTCTAAAGAGTCATAAATATTTGGTAATTCCGATTCATTGTTTTCAAATGTTACATCAACTACAGGACCAATTACTTGTGAAACCTTTCCGTTTTTTACTGACATATCTTAAAGTTATTTATATTATTATGATTAATTTTAATGGTGCAAACTTACTATTTTTAAATTGTTTGAAACTTAAAATTGGCTAATAAAATTAATTGTTATTTTTGAACACTTTTTTAACAAAAAATAACACATAAAAATTAAGTGAAAGTATACCGCTCAATTGATCATTTTCCATCAAATGTAAAAACTGCAATTACTATCGGTACTTTCGATGGTTTGCATCAAGGGCATTTTTTTGTGCTTTCTAAATTGTTGAATATTTCAAAATCCAAATCATTAGAAAGTGTATTATTGACTTTTCATCCACATCCTAGAAATGTTCTTTTTTCAGACGCTCAAGAACTTAAATTATTAAATACAATTAAAGAGAAAAAAAATAGGTTAGAAAAATTAGGATTACAGCACTTAATTATTCATCAGTTTACAAAAGAATTTTCTAGAAAAAAAGCAATGAATTTTATTAGAGATACATTGATAGGTAAATTGAATATGCATAGTATGGTTATTGGTTATGATCATCAGTTTGGAAGAAATAGAGAGGGTTCTTTTGAAGAATTAAAAGACTTATCTAATCTATATTCTTTTGATTTAAATAGAATAGATGCAAAAAAAGATGGTGCAATTACAGTCAGCTCCACAAAAATCAGAAGCGCATTAGAAGAAGGGGAGATAATAAAAGCAAATAGTCTA
>MDSV01151143.1_pt1 | contig 11968 bp, 14 predicted proteins | sample 810851 | NCBI WGS metagenome assembly MDSV01 (sample SAMN05326640, study PRJNA326480) | marine metagenome | isolation source: seawater | place: Atlantic Ocean: North East | collected 2012 | reverse complement strand
TATTTTTTTAGAGTCAGTAGAGACAAACGTTGTGATAGATTTTATTTTTTTTGAAACTCTTATGCTATGAAATATTAAAGGCTTGCCTTTAAATTTAACTAAATTCTTATTTTTTATATCTTTTGAACCTTTTCTAGCAGGGATTATACTCAATATCTTCATCTTTAAAATATATTATTAATTTGTGATATCAAAGTAACCTTTGTCGATAAAACCTTTTTGGATCTTTGTTTTCCAAAAATTTCTATTAGAAATTATTTTTTCAAATTTGAATGAGCTTTTGCCCTCTCCAAAATATTTTTTTGACTTTAATTCTTTTTTTCTCTTTGAAAAATTTATACTTTTTATTATTTTTGGTTTACTAAAATGTATGTTTTTAATTAATTTGTTTTTATGTCTATTCTTTTGTCTTGTTCCTAAGTTAATTGCAGGAATATTATAATATGGAGCCTCACGAATACCAGCGCTTGAATTACCTATTATAAAATTTGAATTTTTAAGCAAAGTAAGAAATGACTCAAACCTCATTGACCTAAAAATTCTAAAATGTTTATTTTTATTATATCTTTTATATTCCTTCAAAATTATTTCAGATCCTTTATCATTATTAGGATAAATTATTATATAGTTTTTATTAGTTAGACTTAAAGATTTCATTACTATCTTTATCTGTTTTGGCAAAGACTTTAGCTCAGTGGTTACTGGATGAAATATTAAAATCGAATAATTGAAGTAGTCAATATTATACAATTCTTTTACTTTGTTTAATGTAGGTAATTTTTTTGAATTCATTATATCTATATCCGGAGAACCAATTATAAATATTTTATTTTTCATTTCTCCAAGTTGTATCAACCTATTCTTATGGGATTTGTTACTAACAAAGTGGATATGGCACATTTTAGAAATAGCATGTCTAATTGAATTATCAACTGTTCCAGAAACTTCCCCTCCTTCAATATGAGCTACTAAAATATTATTTAATAACCCAACTGAAGCTCCAGCCAAAGCTTCTAATCTGTCTCCATGAACAACTATTAAATCAGGCTTCTGTTTTTTTATAAATTCTGAAAATCCTTTAATTGTTTTTGCAAAGGCTAAATCCATATCATCATTATTTTTTTGATTTACATATGTATGAATATTCTTGATTCCTGACTTAATTATTTCATGTACTGTAGATCCATACCTCTTCATTAAATGCATGCCTGTAACAAAGACTTTAACATCAAAATTTTTATTTTTTTTTAGCCGCAAGATAATTGATTTCATTTTTCCAAAATCCGCTCTAGTACCAGTCAAAAAAATTATTTTTTTCATCTTACAAATCTTTTTTTCTCAATTGCTCATCTTTGCTAATATTTCTCTTAGCTTTTTTTCCAATTAACTTATAATAATCTAAAGGAGAAAAATCTCCTCCTGAAGGTCTTTTCACCCAAATATTGTTAGTATTAATTTTTTCACCTTTCAAAATATTTTTAGTTGCAACTACAGATGCAAAAGCAAAATTCATTGTTACGATTTCTTGTTTTAGAGGTTTTTTAGTTCCGCCTCTAGCTAGAAAAATTTCTTTTGAACCTAAAATCAAATTTTTAAGTTCTTGCGGATCCATAGATGAAGAGATATCAGGGCCAACAGCTTTTTTTGAAAAAGTAAAATGTTTTTCTATTATTGGCGCTCCTAAGGCAATTGCCGCTAAACTAGAATAAATATTTTCTGTATGATCAGATAGTCCTACTAAAATACCATTAAATTTTTTTTCCATCTCTTGTATTGCTCCAAGATTGACAAGTCTGGCAGGCGTTGGGTAAAGGTTGGTGCAATGCAATAAACAAAAATTTGTTTGATTTTTTTTTAATATATCAACTGATTTAGAGATTGATTTAATTGAATTCATCCCAGTGCTTAAAATCACTGTCTTTTTAAATTTAGATACATATTCAACTAATGGATAGTTGTTGCACTCCCCTGAGCCAATCTTAAAAGCTGGCACATTAAATTTCACAAGACGGTCAACAGCCTTTCTTGAAAAAGGGGTGCTTATAAAAATTTTTTTTCTTTTTTTAATATAATTCATTAATTTAAATTCCTCTTCTTCATTTAAAGAATTTTCTTTTATAATTTGATAAATTGACTTATTTGAATTTCCAGGAATTTTTTTTTTTGCATGATACGAGTACTCATCATCAATTATATGTGTCTGATGTTTAATAACTTCAGCGCCAGAACTTATTGCGGCATCTGTGATTTTGAAAGCTTTCTCTAAAGAACCTCCGTGGTTGATCCCAATTTCCACCACGATTAATGGTAAATGATTTTTACCAACTTTTCTTTTTCCGATATTTATTACGTTTTTTTTCAATTTATTTTTTTTGAGCGACTATCATCGCAGTAGAGCCAGGTAAGATCTTTTTTTTTATTAAAAAATTATCCAAATTATCAATAAATTTTATTTCATTTTCTTTATTATCACCATAAATCCCACCAATAATTTTATCTTTGAATGCATCTTGATAAGAAATTTTTTTAATTGAGTAATTTTTTTTTAAAGCTTTCAAAACTTTCTCTAATGAGGAAGTTACATTATCCATAGGAGACTGATCAAATCCTCTTTTGTTTTCAATATATTTATACTCTTTAAAAATATTATTAATTTCATTTTCAATAGTTTTAGTAGAATTATTTTTCATTTTCTTTTTTTTGTTGATCCAAGTAGTTGATAATTTTCTAATAATGTAAGCAATCACAGCATTCAAATACTTAAACTCAGATCTGAATGGCTCTACGATAATTATCTTTCCATTTTTTTTCAAATTAATTTTTATTTTTTTCATAAGATTATCGACATTAGGAAGATGGTGGAGGGTTTTAAAAAAAATTATTTTATCAAATTTTAAGTTTTTGTTATTGTATATATCCGAAATAGCCAATTTTTTAAAATTTATATTTTCATAATCTTTTTTATCTAAATTTTTTCTACTAAATTTCTTAGCATATTTTAGTGATTTTTCTGAGATGTCTATTGCTAAAACTTTTATATTTTTTTTTGCCAACTCCATAGAGAGCGTTCCCAATCCACAACCAACCTCTAGAACTTTATTATTTTTTTTACACTCACTAAGTACAAAATCTAATTTTTTTTTAACACTTAGTTTTTTGCTTAAAGGATATCTCCAAGGATTATTGTAAAAAAAATTATTAATTTTGTTGGAATGTATATACGGGTCAAAACCTTTTATGACTCTTTTTTTGACAATATTGTCAAAAGCTTTAGCTTCTTTTAAAAGTTTTTGACTTTTCAGTCTCATTTTTTTTTAATTTAGGTAAATGAGTAAGGTCAATACTAAGACCAGTAATTATTTTTTTGAATTTTAAATCTTTACTTTCAATAATATCTTTGAAATACAAATTTGCTAGCCAACTTTTTCTATCTTGACCAATATCCTTAAGATCAAATAAATTTTTATTTTCTTGAGCTTCTTTTAAAAATTTACCTAAAGATTTTTCAATTATAATACTATTTCCCCATCTAGGATTAATTATGAAAATATCTCCATCGTCTCTGAATCTCACTCTACTCGGAACATAAAACTTTCCAAAATTTAAAATATAATCGTAAATTTTTTCATCACTTATTAAATCAAAATCTACGTTTATAGCTTCTTTTCCAACGTATAGGGGGTCTTTAGATGCAACTTTCCCATTAACTGCGTTTGCTGTCATTTGACATCCGGAATTACAAACATCAATATAATCACAGCTTTTACATCCCTCGTAATGAAGAGACCCGTCTCTCCACTTTTTCATATTTTTTTGATAAATTTCTTTTAATGAAGTTGAGAAAATATTCCCATAAGTTTCTTCTTCGTGAACACAAGTGTGGACGTTACCATTCGAATTCACATTCACCACGTGACCTCTTTGAGACGGACATCCTCGACCTACAAAATCTGAATATCTGTTTAAATCTCCTAGAAAGCATAAAGGATAACTTATTAAAGAGCCTATTGCTATTCCAAATTCATCTCTTACTCTAATTGCGTCGTCTAGACTTTTTTTAACTTCTTCTGGAGTTAAAACTAATTCATTATCTTTATTTTGATTATCTTTAGAAATTTCAGAGTAAACAGGTGGAACTGGTCGAGTGACAAAAAACTTAGAACACCCTAATTTAGCCATCATTTTTCCCGTCTCATAAACTCTATGTTTGTTTGATTTTGTTACAACCATGTTTGCGCTGACTCTCACATTATTTCTAATGCATGACTTGATACCTTTAAGAATTTTATCTAACGAACCTTTAGATTGCATTATCTCATCATTTTCTTCTGCATTTATTGAAGGTATGCTAGTCAAGCAATGTTCAAGACCCAAACTTCTTAATTCTTTCATTTTCTTATCATCGGCTAAAATAAGATTAGTATTACAACTAAACGTTATTTTCTTTTCATTTAATAGTTTCATGGACTCTATTAATATATCATAATTTGACATAGGTTCTCCGCCACTTAGAATTACGTGAAAAACTCCAATATCACTTAAATGATTAATAATTTTTTTCATTTTTATTAAATTTAAACTAAAAACTCCCATACTTTCGTCTCGCCAAGGATTATAACAATGTTTACATTTAACATTGCACAGCTCTGTTAATTCTAAGTTAACAACAGTTGGACTTTGTATTTTTTCACTATTGAGTTCGTTCATAATTTTTCTATAAAGGTTATTTTTTTATTTTTATAAATGGATAGAAATTATCATCCTCATTGATAAACTCTATATTATTTGAGGTAAATATATCTATTATTTTTTTTGATTTTTCACTTTCCTCAATAAAATCATCCGTTCTCTCGAATAACTGAAGTCTGGCCCAAGGCACTCCACATTTTTTGGATAAATCATCTACCCTCCATTTTAATGCCACTCTTGCCATTCTAATTTGTCTTCCTGTAATCCTCATATAAATTATAGTATCATAGTTTTAATTAATTTAAACACAATTAACCAATGCTCCGCACTTTGTAAAAAACATTTTACAAGATATTAAAAATAACCATTTGCTCACTTTTACGCCGGATTAAATATAAATTCGTCTTTTCTAATAACTGTATTCACGTTACCCAAAAGTATATTTATCTTATTTTTTTGTAATTCAATTATTTTAAAAATCATATTTGAAAATGGACCGCTACAAAATTTGTATTTTGAATTTAAACTTAGGTCACAAAAGTTTTTTGTTAAGTATCCATCTTGATTTTCTGACTGTTTACATTTCGAAATAAAATTTTGAATTTCTGTTTGTGATTGATTGAAGCCATTTAAAAAATATTTCAGGCCCCGTGTAAATTTTAAAGAATTTATTATTTCAGGATTTTCAAATTTTTTATGAAAACAAAACAAATAATCTCCTAAAAGGTCAAATTCTTTTTTTATTAATCTATTTTTCTTATATTTTTCAACAAAAATTTTAGGTGAGTACACCATAAAATCTTCACCGAGTTTTTTACTTAATTCTTTTTTTAAATCTTGTATATTTTTTCGATTAAATTTAATTATTGCCCACATTTTTATTTACTTTTTATTAACTCTTTTTTTAATTCATCGTACTCTTTCATTTTTCTCTTCATGAAATTAATTGTTAATTTAGTTCTCTCAGCTATGCCTTTTGGAGTAATTACATATTGTAAATAATTAATTTTATTGGACTGTTTTTGAAAATTTTGAAGTTTTACATGCCCTTTTTTATGTAAAGCTTTTAAACAATAATTTAACTTACCCAAACTAAACCCGAGCTCCTCAGCAAGCTCCCTCTGGGAAGAGGCTGGTTTTTTGTTCATCCTTCTTAAAACTTCAAAATGGTCTTGTTCGGTTTTCATATGTTCAATTTTCGAACATTTATAACGTTCAATAGTTGAACAGTAAAGAAAAAAATGATATTAAACTCAATAAATTTAAAAATTAATGACAAAAAAAAATAAACATGGTCTACCTTTAGAAGTCAAATATTGTAAAAAATGCAATCTTTCTAACCAAAGACCAACTTCCTCGAATGATTACCTTTATAATAGTGACACTAAACACGTTACAGTCGATTTTGATGAAAATGGAATTTGTTTTGGGTGTAGATTTGTAGAAAAAGAATTTAATTCAGCAATTAATTGGGAAGAACGTGAAAAAGAATTAATTGAGCTTTGTAACAAGTTTAGAAAAAATAATGGAGAGTATGATTGTATTGTTCCTGGTTCAGGGGGCAAGGACAGTATTTTTGCTTCTCACGTATTAAAATATAAATATAAAATGAACCCACTGACTGTCACATGGTCTCCACATTTATATACTGATATTGGTTGGAAAAATTTTCAGAACTGGATACATAAGGGTGGTTTTGATAACTACTTATATACTCCTAATCCTAAAATACACAGAAAAATTACTCGGGAAGCTACCTTGAATATTTTACATCCATTTCAACCTTTTATAATAGGTCAAAAAACTTTTGCTTTAAAAGTAGCAAATTTATTTAATGTCTCTTTAATATTTTATGGTGAGGGCGGTGGAAAGGGTGGAAAAAAACAGTTAATAAATGAAAAAAGTTTTAAAGATACAAAAAATCAAAAAGGATTTGAAGTAGACCCTCTTGAAGGTAAAAAATTTCTAGATGTTTATCTAGGAGGCAAAAAAGTCCAAGATTACCTTGATGAAGGATTTTCATTAAATGATTTAGAAAGTTATAAACCACTAGCTCCTGAAATTATAGAAAAAAAAAAATTAGAATTTTATTATTTAAGTTATTTCCTTAGATGGACTCCTCAAGAAAATTACTATTATTCAGTGAAACATGTAGACTTTTTATCAAATATTGAAAGAACTGAAGGCACTTATCAAAAATATGCTAGCCTAGACGATAAAGTTGATGGTTTTTTCTTTTACACCTCATATATAAAATTTGGTATAGGACGAGCTATGTTGGACTCTGCTTATGAAATACGTCACGGTCATACCACAAAAGAAGAAGGCAAATCTTTAATTAAAAAATTTGATGGGGAATACCCAGTAAAATATGAAAAAGAATTCTATGAATATATTTCAATGAAAAAAGATGAATTCATTGATCTTTGTGATAAATTTAGACCAGAACATATATGGGGAAAAAAATCAAACCAATGGGTTTTAAAAAATCCTTTGTAACTAAAGCTATAAATTGTATAAAAGAATTATTTCAAGACTAGATATAAAAAATGGTGTTCTTGTAAAAGGAATTTCACTAGAAGGAGTTAGAAATTTAGGTAGTCCCGATTTTTTTTCAAATATTTATTATAAAGAATTCGTTGACGAAATGCATTTTCATAATGTAGTTGCGTCATTATATGATAGCAGCTTAATGTTTGATATGATTGAAAGAAATTCAAAAAAAATATTTGTTAACGTATCCGTTGGTGGTGGAATCAAAAATGAAAAGGAAGTAGATAAATTACTAAGAATAGGAGTAGATAAGATAGTAATTAATTCAGCTGCAGTTAAAAATCCAAATTTTTTAAGAAAATTAGTAAATATTTATGGATCTTCAACTATTTCTGTAAATATTGAAACAGCTCAAATTAATGGAAAATATAAGATTTTTACTGAGACAGGAAGAGTCAATACTAATATTGATCTTCATGACTGGATTGATCAAGTTCAAAAACTTGAAGTTGGAGAGATAATTCTTACAGATATTTTTTCTGAAGGAAAAGGCAAAGGTTTTAATATCGAATTATTTAAAGACATTAGGAAAAGAGTTGATACTCAATTAGTTGCTCATGGAGGTGCTGGACCAAAAGAAAATATCTTGGACATTTTCAATTTTTGCGATGTGGATGCGGTCTCAATAGCTTCTTTATTTCATTATCATTACCTTAAACCAGACGATAACTCTGAGCTTAAAGGAAGTAATTATTTTATACATTTTTTAGATAAAAATGAAAAAAGAGGTTTATCAATAATTGAATTGAAAAAATATTTAAAATCTAATGGAGTTAAAGTACGACTATGAAGAATAATCCCCTTATTGGCATCATAGATACGAATACTTCAAATATTAAAAGTGTTTATTATGCCTTAAGTTTACATAACGAAAATATAAAGTTTATATCTTCTAATAAAGATTTCAAAGAGATTGATGCTATGATTGTTCCGGGTATTGGAAATTTTAGCTACGTTATGAAAAAATTAAAAGAAAATAATTTAGATGAATATATTTTAAATAATTTAGCAAAAAATATTCCAAGTTTGTTTATTTGTGTTGGAATGCAAATTCTTTTTTCGAAAAGTTTCGAATTTGGAGAGCACAAAGGTTTAAATATTTTGAAAGGAGAAGTTAAAAAAATTATTTCAACAAATAAAAATGATAGTGTTAAAAGAAAAATTCCTATGATAGGTTGGAATAAATTGATTAAAAAAAATAATTCAGAAATATTGAAAGATTTATTACCTGACGACTTTTTTTATTTTACACATTCATTTTATGTAAAACCAGAAGATAAAAAAATGATTTCATCTATGTCAAATTATTTAGACTTCGAGTATTGTTCAAGCTTATCAAAAAAAAATATTTTTGCGACCCAATTTCATCCAGAAAAAAGTGGAGGGCCTGGTTTAAAAATTTACAAAAATTTTGTTAATCTAATTTAAAAAAATAATCAATTTGAAAAAATATATATTATATTTCGAAGAGCTTGATTTTCAAAAAGAAAGTATAAGATTGCTCCGCTCTAATTTTGAAATTATTAATTTGAAAAAATTACAAAAAAACCAATTAGATAAAATTATATCTATTATTTTGCCAATGAACGATTATTATTCGAAGAAATTTTTTTCAAAATTTTCAAAACTAAGAACTGTAATTTCTCCTACTACTGGAGATATACATTTAGATAAAAAATATTTGGCAAAAAAAAATGTCAGAATAATTAATTTATCAAGTCATAAAAAAAAGCTTGATAAAATTACAGCTACTGCTGAACTTACCATTGGCCATATTCTTAACCTGACACGGAAGATTACTTTTATACACGACGAATTTGTTAATAGTAGAATTTTCAAAAAACATAATTATTTATTTTCAAATAAAATGCTTACGGTTGGTATAGTCGGAATGGGAAGAATTGGCGCTCATGTCGCTGAAAGAGCTTCAGTTCTAGGATTCAATGTTCTTTATTATGATCCTTTTTTAAAATATAAAAAATTTAAAAGAATGAGGTCATTAAAAAATTTAATAAAACATACGAATATTTTAACAATTCACATGCATTACAAAAAAAAATATTCTAACATATTCGACATTGAAACCTTTAAAATGCTAAAAAAACCATCTTATTTTATAAACACGTCTCGTGGTGAATTCATTAATGAAAAAGATATTCTTAAATCTTTGAAGCAAAATATTCTAAGTGGTGCTGGCTTAGATGTTTTAAAGGGTGAGCACACTAAACAATTTAGATTAAATCCTGAGAGCAATAAACTACTTAGTCTTTTTACTAAATCAAAAAAACTGAATTTATTCATTACGCCGAAGCAAGGAGGCTCAAACAAAAGTGCTTGGTCATTTACAGAAAAAATTATAATTAATCAGCTAATAAAATATGAAAAAAATAGAATATAAGAAAGAGACGTGGTGTATAGTTACTGCTCGAAAAAATTCAAAATCAATTAAAAGAAAAAATATTACAAAAATTAAAAACAAAGAATTAATTAAATTTTCTTTTGATGAAATTAAAAATCTCAAGAAAATTATTAAAAAAACTATTGTTTCAACGGATGACCACACAATTAAAAAGATGTCTCAAAACTATAAATTTGAAATAATGGAAAGAAACACAAAACTTGCAGGGGATCTTGTTAATTCAGTTGACGTAGTTATCGATGTACTTAAAAAATCACTTCTTAAATACGGGTATTTGCCAAAGGTATTTTTTCTCATACAGCCGACATCAATTTTTTTAAAATCTGTACATATTCTAAAATTGTTAAAGATATTGAAAAAACAAAAATTTTTAAGCGCTCAAACTATTATAAAAGTACCACATCAATTCCATGCTTATAATCAAAGATATCTAAAAAAAAACAGTCAAACTGGATTTGTATTTGAAAATAAAAGAATGGTTATGCATAACAAGCAAACTAAACCTTTATTTTTTGCTTATGGAAACTTAATTGCATGTAAAACAGAAAAATTTTTGAAATATAAAAATTTTTTTGTCAAGCCTAGCTATGGTTATTTAATTCCTAATATTTATGGTTTTGATTTAGATAATAAATTTGACCTAAAAATTGTAAAACAAATATTAAATAAAAAAATTACTTTTTATGAAAAAAATTAATATAGGCATCTCAAAAGAGATCGATTTCAAATTAAAAGATTATGGAACTAAATTCAAATTTGAAATAATTACAATTAAAAATTTTAGTTTTGATGCAATTATTGTTACTTCAAATACAAAACTAGATTATAAAATAATAAATAATTGTAAAAATTTAAAGGTTATATTTATAATGTCTTTGCATCTTTTAAGTAAAATAAAAATTGCAAAATTAAGAAAAGACATCAAAATTTTTTATTTTGATAAGAAAATAAAAAAAATCCTAAACACTATTACTGCAACACCAGAATTTATATTTGGCATTATAATTTTACTGTCTAAAAATTTTTTAAACTGTCGCTATGACTTAAAAAAAAATGTCTGGAGTCCAAGAAAAACCTCGTTATTAGGGTCAGAAAAAATGCTTTCGCTATCTACATTAGGAATTGTAGGGTTTGGAAGGATTGGAAAACAACTTAATAAAATAGCAAAAACCTTTGGAATGAAAACTTTAATCTTTAAAAAAAAAAAGAGTAAAAATCATATTTCATTAAATAATGTTGCAAAAAAAAGCGATTTTATATCAATAAATTTGTCGCTTAATAAAAAAACAAAACAAATTATTAATCAAAATTTTTTCAAAAAAATGAAGAAAAATTCATACTTTATTAATACTTCAAAAGGTGAAATTGTGAATTACAATCATTTAATTAAATACCTTGGAAAAAATATTAGCGGAGCAGGAATAGATGTTTATAAAAAAGAAACACCCAATGATAATGAAATAATTAAGTTAACTAACCATGCTAGGTCAAACAATAATCTTATAATGACTCCTCATATAGCTGGGGGAACTGAGGATTCAATAATTAAATTACAAAAACATTGTATAAAAAAAATTGAAAATTATTTTTTAAAAATATGATTTATATATATGGAAGTGGTGGCAGAGGAAAGTTGATAAAAGAATTGCTAATCAGGTGCAAACAAAAAAATAAAGATATAACATTTATTGATGACTTCAAAAAAAAATTTAAAAAAACAAATTACTTGCTTAAAAACTTTATCTCAGGCAAGGATAAATTATTTATTGCAATTTTAGATCCTAAAACACAAAAAAAAAAATACCTTTTTTTCAAAAAAAAATTTAAGAAAATTGACAATGAACCTCTTGTTGATCCAAAGGCTACGATTAAATCTAAGGTAAAATTAAGCAAGAATACAATTATTCTCGAGAATGCTAGTATCGGTCCTTATGTAAAGATATCTAAAAATGTTTTTATTGGATCTAGAACAATAATAAATCATGATAGTATAATTGGGTCATTTTCTTCTATTGGTCATGGAGCAAATATTGCTGGAAAAGTTAAAGTCGACACAAATTGCATTATAGGAATTTCTTCTATTATAAAACAAAATGTGAATGTTGGATCAAATGTATTGATTGGTAGTGGCTCAAATGTAGTAACAAATTGTCTTTCAAATTCAAAGTATTATGGAAATCCAGCTAAAAAACATGGAAAAAATTGAATTTAAAATAAAACATTTTACAATATCTAAGAAAATTTTTTTCAGTGCATAAATCAAGCCAATTGAGCTATTAGTACTGGTCAGCTACACGCGTTACCGCG
>MDSV01021259.1_pt1 | contig 11968 bp, 12 predicted proteins | sample 810851 | NCBI WGS metagenome assembly MDSV01 (sample SAMN05326640, study PRJNA326480) | marine metagenome | isolation source: seawater | place: Atlantic Ocean: North East | collected 2012 | reverse complement strand
TATTCAGATTGTCTCTCTTGATGAGGGTCTTGTGCCATTCAAACTTTACGACTTTCAAGAGGATATGGTAAATAAAATTCATGAGAATCGTTTTGTCATCGCTAAACTTCCTCGTCAGTCTGGCAAATCAACTACCGTTGTGTCTTATATTCTTCATTACGTTTTGTTCAACGGCAACAAAAATGTTGCCATTCTTGCAAACAAGTTAGCAACCGCTAGAGAACTTTTGTCTCGTCTGAAGTTAGCGTATGAAAACTTACCTAAATGGCTTCAACAGGGTATCGTCGAATGGAACAAAGGCAACATAGCCCTCGAAAACGGCTCGAAGATTCTCGCCTCAGCAACGTCATCTTCAGCCGTTCGTGGTGGTTCTTTCAATATGATCTTCTTAGATGAATTTGCTTATGTGCCTCATAATGTGGCTGAAGAATTCTTTAGTTCTGTTTATCCAACAATTACTTCAGGGCAAGATACAAAAGTTCTGATCGTATCAACTCCAAAAGGTTTGAACCTTTATTACAAATTGTGGGTCGATGCTGAAGAGGGAAACAACTCGTATGTGCCAATTGAGGTTCACTGGTCTGATGTGCCAGGTCGTGACGAAAAGTGGAAAAAAGAAACGATACGAAACACATCTCCTGAACAGTTTCGCACCGAGTTTGATTGTGAGTTTATTGGCTCCACAAACACTCTGGTAAATGCGAGTAAACTGAAATGCCTCGCATTTAGAGCGCCATTGCACACCACAGATGAAGGTCTAAAGATATATGAGAAGCCTGTTAAAGATAGAATTTATGCCATGTGTATTGATACATCACGCGGTGTTGGTATTGATTATCACGCTTTCACGGTAATTGACATAACTGAAGTGCCATATAAACTGGTTGCGACATTTAGAAACAACGAGATATCACCAATGGTGTATCCATCACTAATCTATAAAGTTGCCAAAGAATACAATGACTCTGCCGTGTTGGTTGAACTTAATGATATTGGTGGTCAAGTCGCAGATATTTTATACGAAGAATATGAATATGAAAATATGATGATGACATCACAGCGTGGTCGTTCTGGGCAAGTGATGGATGGTGGTTTCGGATCTGGTACGACACACAGAGGTGTGAGAACAACACAAGCGGTGAAAAAAATAGGTTGCTCTCTTCTCAAGGGTATGATTGAAGAAGATAAACTGTTAATTAACGACTTTGATACAATTCAAGAACTTGTATCGTTTGTATCGAAGAAAAGTTCTTTCGCAGCAGATGAGGGCCACAATGATGACTTGGTGATGACCCTTGTTCTTTTTGCTTGGATGACATCACAAGCGTATTTCAAAGAATTTTCAGACATTGATATTCGTAAGACGCTTTATGAAGAGCAAATCAAGAGAATGGAAGAGGATCTCACACCATTTGGCATCATAAATACTGGTCTAGAACGTGACACTTTTCGAGATGATGAAGGCAATACCTGGACTGTGGTGTAAATATCACTTTTCATAAATATAGACAGCATTCGATCTTGATAAGGAGTAAAGCATATGGCTTTTCGAGTAAGTCCCGGCGTTTCGATCACAGAAGTTGATCTCACAAGTGTTATCCCAGCGGTCGCCACAACACCCGCTGGTTTTGCAGGCACATTCAAGAGCGGTCCTATCGATGAAGCGGTGACTATCACCTCTGAAGATGAACTAAAGGAACTGTTCGGTCGACCAGATAAAGACAACGCCACACAAAATAGAGCATTTCATTCAGCCGCGAACTTTCTTGGTTACGGTAACAACCTTAAGGTCGTTCGTGTCGCTGATACAAACGTAGCATTGAACGCACTCGCTGGGTATAAACTTGGCTTGACTGCCTCTATTGGTGGTTTGAGCGGAACGACTGATACAGCAGGTCTTTCGAGTCACGCCGTTCTCATCAAGAACGATGAGGACTATGACTCAACAACCTCTGCTTCAATCACAGGACAACTCACACTAGACGCTACTGAAGTGTCTGCCACTGAGAAATCTGCGAACGCACAGTTTGTCTCTCGTTATGCTGGTACAATCGGTAACGATATTGAAGTCGCTTTGTTGACAGAGTTTAACTTTGCTGTCAGTAGTCTCTCTGGTCAGTTTGTTGGCACACCCGCACAGTCAACAGCCGTTGCAAACTCAAGCGGTGGCACAGGTAATGACGAGATTCATATTCTTGTGAAAGATAAGACTGGTAAAGTATCTGGTAAAGCCGGTACGATTCTTGAAAGATTCCCATTCTTGTCTGTAGCGAGCAACGCTAAAAACAGTGATGGTCAATCAATTTATTGGAAAGATGTTCTGAAAAGAGAATCTGAATATATTCTTGGTGGCACAGACTTTGACGCGAATACAAGCAAGTCAACCGACACAGACATATCAACAACAGTATCATATGGTATTACATTCGGTATCGCTGGTCCATTCTCTGCCACAAATGGTGGGGTTCAACTTGATGGTATTGGGTTTAGTGGTGGCGTTGACTCGCTGACTGCTACTTCAGGTGACTACTTCACAGAGGGATCTAGAGGCTACGGTTTATTCGCTGGTGAAGGCGATGATGTCGCGGTCGTAATCGCTGGTCAACCAGGTGACTCATCTGCAAATTGTAGAGTTGTGATTGGTAATCTTATCGATCAAGCAGAGAAAGATAAGGACTTCATGGTGTTCTTCTCACCGTTCGCTGACGACGTTGTTGGTGTTGCAAGCGCCAGCACGGCTAAAGATAATGTCATCTCATTCAAGAATGACCTTTCTAAGAGCAGTTCTTATGCTGCGATGGATAGTGGCTACAAGAAGATGTTTGATAAGTTCAATGATCAATTCATCAACGTACCTCTCAACGCAGACATCGCTGGTTGTGTGGCAAGATCAGAAGATCTCGCAGACGCATGGTTCTCACCCGCTGGCTTTAACAGAGGGCAGATTCGTGGCTCTGTGAAACTACCATTCAACCCCAACGAAACTCTTCGTGACGATCTTTACAAGAACGGTATCAACCCTGTTGTTTCGTTCCCAGGTGAAGGTACAGTCCTGTTCGGTGATAAGACTATTCTCACCAGACCAAGTGCTTTCGACAGAATCAATGTTCGTAGATTGTTTATCGTTCTCGAAAAAGCAATCTCTACCGCTGCGAAGTTCCAACTCTTCGAATTCAACGATGCGTTCACCCGCTCGCAGTTTAGAAACCTCATTGAGCCATTCTTGCGTGATGTCAAGGGACGACGAGGTATCACAGACTTCAAAGTTGTGTGTGACGAAACCAACAACACATCATCTGTTATTGACAGAAATGAATTCGTTGCAGACATCTTTGTGAAACCAAACAGATCAATCAACTTCATCACACTCAGTTTCATCGCAACAGGAACTGGAGTGGCGTTTGAAGAAGTTCAAGACGCATTCGCCTAAGGAGATATAAATGACGCTCAGAATTGATGACTTCAAAGGACAGTTGCCAGGTGGCGGCGCAAGACCAAACCTCTTTCGTGTTGAGGGTGGTTTTCCTAGCCCCGTGTCTGGTCTATTAGCAGAGGTCGGCGGCGCTGCTGCTGGTGCTCAGGGTAGAGTTATCGGTGGCGCTGTCGGTAATGCCCTCGGTGGTGGTGGACCACAAAATAAGGTTCGCTTTTTATGTAAAGGTGCATCTCTTCCAGGTATGACAATCGAGCCTATCGAAGTGCCATTTAGAGGTCGTGTTCTCAAAGTTCCTGGTGACAGAACTTTTGAACCTTGGGAACTAACAATCATCAATGATACAGACTTTGCCCTTCGTGACGCATTCGAAAAATGGAATCACCTAATCAACTCTATGGAAGGAAACACAGGTACTGTTTCCCTACAAGAACTACAACAAACATGGACTGTGACACAACTTGGTAAAGATGGCGAAGAACTTAAGAAGTATGAAATCGTAGGTTGCTGGCCCTCTACACTCGGTGCAATAGAACTAAACTATGAGTCCACAGGTGCCATCGAAGAATTCCCGGTAACTCTAGAGTATCAATACTTCAAATCAAATACGACGGACTAAATAGTTAGTGCCTTTCGTATTGTAATGGAGTGATAAATGGCTGTAAAATTATTCGGGTTTACTTTCGGCAGCGATGACGACAAGAAACCAAAAACTGTAATAGCACCCGAGAGCGATGACGGTTCACTGACCGTTAGTTCTGGCTATGGATTTGGTAACTATGGTTACTACCTTGACCTTGACGGTCACACACAAAATAAATCTGACGTAGATCTCATTCAAGAATATCGTAGAATGGCTATTATGCCTGAGGTTGAGCAGGCAATTAATGACATTGTGAATGAGGCGATTGTTCATGATGATCGCAAAATGCCCGTACAAATTATTCTTGATGATATTGGTGATAAGTATGGTGCTAAGGTGAAAAAAGCCATTAGTGCAGAGTTTACAAATCTCTGTCGTATGCTTCGCCTGAAAACTAGGGCACATGAAATTTTCAGACGTTGGTATATTGATGGGCGACTATACTATCACATGCTCATCGATGAAGACTCACCAGGTGAAGGCGTACAAGAACTTCGCTTTATTGATCCAATCAAAATCAAAAAGGTCAAAGAACTTCAAAAAGAACGTGATCAGGAATCTGGCGTAGAACTGCAAAGTGTTACCGAAGAGTTTTATGTTTACAATCCAGATGGCTTCAGAACAAGTTTTTCGAGTGATGAGCAAGGCATAAAAATATCACCAGACACAATTGTTTACTGCCCATCTGGTTTACCTGATCCATCTGGCAAGAGAATGCTTTCATATTTACACAAAGCAATTAAACCAATGAATCAACTTCGCATGACAGAAGATTCAATTGTCATCTATCGTGTGTCACGGGCACCAGAGCGAAGAATCTTTTACATCGATGTTGGTAACCTACCGAAAGCAAGAGCCGAACAATATCTTGAAGATATTCAGAAAAAGTATCGCAATAAACTTATTTACGACATCAACACAGGTGACATTCGAGATCAAAGTTATCAGCAATCCATTCTTGAAGATTACTGGCTACCAAGACGAGAGGGTGGTAAGGGAACAGAGATCACTACACTCGATGGTGGTCAGAATCTAGGTGAACTTGAAGATGTGCAATACTTCCTTAAGAAACTTTATAAGTCATTGAATGTTCCACCAAGTCGCCTCGAAAGCGAGTCACAATTCAATCTTGGAAGAAGCACTGAAATTACCAGAGATGAACTCAAGTTCACAAAATTCATTCAACAACTCAGAACAAGATTCTCAGAGTTTTTCTACGATCTTCTTGGCACACAACTTCGGTTGAAAGGTATCATCTCGAAAGAAGAGTTTGATGAGATTCGTGAGGATATCACCTTTGCTTTCCTTCGTGATTCATATTTCTCTGAACTCAAAGAGGCAGAAGTTCAACGAGAGAGACTTGAACTTTTGCAGTCAATCGGTGATTTTGCTGGTAAATATTATTCACATGAATATATTCGCAGGAACGTATTGCGCCAAGACGATAAGATGATTGATAAGATGGATAGAGAGATAGAACAAGAAGAGGGCAACCCACAATATTCTGAGGGTGAAGAAGGATTCTAAATACTAAGGTACCATCTGGAGAAAACAAATGAACAACGATATTAAAAAAGCAATCACTGAGACTATTGAAGAAAACCCAACAGGTTTCAAAGGCACAATTCGTGACCTTCTAAATCAAAGACTCTTCGAAGCCATGAATGGCCGTCGTGGTGAGATACTTGAAAGCCATGACGACGAGAGAACAGCCGATTCTTTGACTGAAAAGGTTGTCGAAAACATTACAGACGAAGAACTACTTGAAGTAAAAGCAAATGATTATGCTGATGATGCCATTTTCGAAGCAAAAGTTGAAAAGGTAATCAGCGAAGAAGAATATGAAGATTTTTTTCGAAAAGCCCTAAAGAAGTTTGATATCTCTTCACCAGCAGAATTGAAGACAGCAGAGAAAAAGAAAGAGTTCTTCAACTACATCGACGATAACTTCAAGGCGAAAAACGAGAAAGACGAAGACGTTCATGAAGACAGACATGCAGGTAGTGATCGACCCAAAATTGTTGGTGGTTTTCCAATAGGAAATAAAGATGGTCGTCAATTTATTTTAGACCCGTTTACATTTAAACCAGTAGCACCATACAATCCACCAAGACGAAGACGACGAAGTGGTCGTGAGTTAGCCTAAGGAAAATCATGAACTTTTCATTCATATTTGCAAACAAGGATAATGAACAAGCATTCATCGATGCAGTCAAGGCTCTGAAACTTGGCAAAGCATCAAAGAAAGGCAAGGCTATCGTTGTCAAAGCAAAAAGTGAAAAATCAAAAAAGGTTTTAGTATCTTTAGCAAAAGATCTCAAAGGTAAACTTGTTGAGTCGAAAAGTTATTTAAAGCCAATTACAAAACTCAATGAATCATATCAAACAAATACGAATCAAACTTTATCATTTTCTTCAGGTGAAAAAGTCGATATCACACCGTTGATGGCTTCGGTGATAATGGAAACACACGACTCATTGAATGAAACAAACCAAAGAGTTTTACGAGAGATGGTAAACAAAGACAAAAACTCTTTTCTGAAAGTCTTAGACTTTTCAGTTAAGTTGGAGAGAGGATCCTAATGGGAAGCAAACAGTACGATTCAATACAAACAAAAAACAAGTATGGAACTTACATCGCTCTTGACGCAAATCACGGCGATGACATTTCTATACCAGTTAATGATAAGTTCAAACGAGAGGGTACCGCAGGTTTTATTCTCAGTGATGGTACAACTGGTGCAGGTAGAACGTCTTTTGATTCAGCGACCGCAGGCGCTATGGGTATCAAACTAAACAAATTTATCATTAACGCAGAGGGTGTTCGAGTTTTCTGGGGAGCACCAACAGATCAAATTATTCACGGTCCTGTCACGGGACAAGCGTCAGTATATGGACAAAATGGTGAACCACCAATTGGTGATTTACCTGCGGGTTTCACAGGTATCTGTAAAGTCACATCCACTAACGCTAATGGCTCAATCTACCTAGAATTTACAGCGGCGAAATAAATGTTGAGAGAGTCCTACGAGTCTTTTGATTCTCTTGTGAAGTCTGCGATGAACATTATATCACCGCACGCGAATGAGGATCATTATGATGACAGGGATCACAATCGAAGACCGATTGAGAAGGATGTTGAGAAAAGAGATTTAGACATAGAATTACTGACGCTGATGTCAGAGGGCCTCATAACTGAAAATGAGGTTGAAGAAATAAGACTTAGAAGAAAGATGGTTGTTCGTGGTGGTAAAAAAGTAAGAAAGAAAGTCTGTGGTCCTGGATTCAGACTTGTAGACGGTAAATGTAAACGACAATCAGCAAGAGAGAAACTTGCAAGAAAACTCGCAGCCAAAAAGGCTGCAAGAAAAAGAAAAGGTCGAAAGTCTGCGATCAGTAGAAGCAGACAAAGATCACTAAGAAAGAGAAGAGCGTTTGGGCTCTAAGGGGAAGAAATGAAACTTATCACTGAAGTAAACGAATCAATCAAGGTTCTCAAAGAACAACACGAAGGAAAGCCTCGTTTTTTCATCGAGGGTATCTTTCTACAAGCCGAAAAGAAAAATAGAAATGGTAGAGTGTACCCAGTTGGCATTCTTCGCAACGAAGTAGACAAATATGTTGGTGAGTTCGTTGAGCAAAAGAGAGCGTTCGGTGAACTCGGTCACCCCGATGGACCAACTGTCAACCTGGAGAGAGTATCTCACATGATTACAGAGTTGTATGAAGATGGTAATAACTTTATTGGTAAAGCAAAGATCATGGAAACACCATATGGTAAGATTGTTGGTAATCTTCTTTCGGAGGGTGCTAAACTTGGTGTATCATCAAGGGGAATGGGTTCTGTCAAAGAAAAAGGTGGAGCGAACGTTGTTCAAGATGACTTCTCTTTGGCTACCGCTGCTGATATTGTCGCTGATCCATCCGCACCTGATGCTTTCGTAGATGGCATCATGGAAGGAAAAGAGTGGGTGTGGAACAATGGTATTCTTGAAGAGGTTCACATCAACAAATACAAAAAAGCCGTCAAAAAAGCACCAACAAGAAAATTGAACGAAACAAAAATCAATGCCTTCAGAGATTTCATCTCTCGGCTCTAAAATTTTATAAATAGTATTCGAAACACTTATAGGAGTTATCACAAAATGAATCCATTAGAAGTAGCACAGCAAATTCTCGAAGAAGAACTCGACGAAGATGCCAAGGCTCTATTTAAGAAAAATAGAGACGAGAAGGGCGTCAAAGGCTCAGCCGAAGAGTATCATGATGACGAGGAAGAAAAGAAAGTCATAGACGAAGCGGAACATGACGCTGCTTCTATCTTTAACGCTAATGTTAAAGCCAAACAAGCCGAACGTGATGAAGGTGCCCACGAAGACGAAGAGGAAGAGGGCTATCATGAGGGTTCGCACGACGATGAAGAAGGTTTCACGAAAGAAGAAATTGAAGAACTCGCACAACTTATTGGTTCATCACTCAATGAAAAGAAAAAAGCAAAATTCGCTGATGACGATGATGAATACGAAAGCGTTGATGAGTCTGCCCACGAAGAAGAAGAGGGTGCTCATGAAGAAGAAGAGGGCGTGCATGAAGGCGAACATGATGAAGATTACGAAGAGGACTCTCTGATCTCTGACTATAACAAGACATCTGTTGATTCTGTTGCAGCCGTTAGTGGTCAAATCAAGGCAAGAGTAGGTAGAGGGGCCGCTGCTGCTGCCTCTGCCAAAGATGCTTTCTCTGCTGTATCTGAATATAACTATTCGATGGGTGATGAGCATATGGATGCATTGTTTGAGGGTGAGAGTCTCGAAGAAGAATTTAAGTTCAAAGCCAAGACGATTTTCGAAGCGGCTGTGAACGACCGTGTTTCACAAATTCAAAACGAACTTCAAGAATCTTACTCTGATTGGGCTGACTTGAAAGTTGAAAAAATTCGTGATGGTTTAGTTGAGAGAATGGATTCATATCTCAATTATGTCATCAAAGAATGGATGGAAGAAAACAAACTGGCTCTTGAAAATGGCATTCAAAACGAAATCAATGAAAGTTTTGTCAATGGCATCAAGACCTTGTTTGAAACACACAACATCAACTTCCCCGACACACAAATGAACGTTGTGGAAGAACTTGAAACCAGAGTTCAAGCCATCGAAGAAGAGAAACAACAACTCGCTTCTTACTACGATGAAAAACTCAACGAAGAAATGAAAAACAATATCAGTCTCAATGAAGAGATTGAAGATCTTCGTCGAAAAGAAATTATTCGTGAAGCAACAGATGATATTCCTCTATCACAAGCCGAGAGATTAGAAAACTTGGCTGAGGGTGTTGACTTTGTTGATGAGGATAGTTTCGCTCGTAGCATGGAAACACTCAAAGAAAACTATTTCAACAGAAAGGCTGCAAGATCACCAATTGTTGATGATTTGCGAGTCTTGAAAGAAGAAATTGTGGCTGATGAAGCCGACAACCCAATTGATTTAACAGAAAGTATGCAAGCATACTCGAAAGCATTAACAAGATACGGAAAAGATTAATCTATCCATAAGGAGAAACAAATGGAAGTCACTCTAAATGAAAGACTACAAAAGAAGTGGTCGCCAATTCTGGAGCATAATGACCTCTCCCCCATTAAGGACAACTGGAGAAAGAATTGTGTTACCCAACTGCTCGAAAACCAAGAGCGTTATCTGAAAGAAGCCGCACCTGTCAACCAAACAGTGACAGATGCTTCTGGTTCTACAAACATCGACAAGTGGGATCCTATCTTGATCTCGCTCGTTCGTCGTGCAATGCCTAACTTGATCGCTTATGATGTCTGTGGTGTTCAGCCTATGTCTGGTCCCACTGGACTGATCTTTGCGATGAGAAGCCGCTACACGAACCAAAGTGGTCTTGAGGCTCTCTACTACGAAGCAGATACACGATTCTCTGGTTCTACTGGTATGACATCACAAGACGTTAATTCGCCACCTGCTGGTGTCGATCCGTTTGCCGATAGCGTTTCATCCTCGGCTGCTGGTTTCGCTGGTGCTTCTGCTGCGATGACCACAAACCTTGGTGAAGCACTCGGAGACTCGTCTGCTAACCCATTCGGTGAAATGGCTTTCACAATCGAGCAAACCTCGGTGACTGCTAAGACTCGTGCCCTCAAGGCCGAATACACCACTGAACTCGCTCAAGACCTTAAGGCTATCCACGGTCTTGATGCCGAGACAGAACTCGCTAACATTCTCAGCAACGAAATCCTTGCTGAAATCAACCGCGAGATCATTCGTAGACTCTACGAAGTCGCTAAACTTGGCTGCCGGTCGGGTACCACGACTTCTGAAGGTATCTTTGACTTGAACACCGACTCTAACGGTCGTTGGTCTGTCGAAAGATTCAAGGGTCTGCTTTTCCAAATCGAGCGTGAAGCCAACTTCATCGCTAAGGACACTCGTCGCGGTAAGGGTAACTTTATCCTCTGCTCGTCTGACGTTGCTTCTGCCCTTGCGATGGCTGGTGTTCTCGATTACACCCCAGCCCTGAACGCTGATCTGAACGTCGATGACACTGGCAACACATTCGCTGGTACCATCAACGGTCGTCTGAAGGTCTACGTCGATCCTTACTACAGCACAACCTCTACGAAAGACTTCGCATTGGTTGGCTACAGAGGTTCGAGCCCCTACGACGCTGGTATGTTCTACTGCCCATACGTCCCGCTGCAAATGGTGCGTGCCGTTGGTGAGAACTCGTTCCAGCCCAAGATTGGCTTCAAGACTCGCTACGGTCTCGTCAGCAACCCATTCGTCACCAAGACTGATGGTACCGCTGATGCTGAAACACTTTCAGCCCGTCGCAACCAATACTACAGAATCTTCAGAATCGATAACCTCGTCTGATTATTCGTAATACTACTCGAAGAGTGGGGCGAAAGCCCCACCCTTCATTTCTTTTAGGATTTAAATTATGACGACAAAAGTAAGTCCACTCTCTGTTCAACCAGATTCAACGAACCCTCTACAACCAACGAGTTTTCGTTTCTCGCTGAACAAAACACCAGAGGCAGTTTATTTTTGTCAAAGTGCGAATCTTCCTGGTCTGACGAAAGCGGCAGTTATTCAAAGCAACGTTTTCTCAGATATCAAACAGCCAGGAGATCGCATTGAGTTTGATGAATTGACAATTACTTTTATTGTGAATGAGGATCTTGGCAACTGGATTGAATTGAAAAACTGGATTACTTCTCTTGCCCCATACGACTCTGTTTCAGAAGAGAACACAGGAAGAAAAGTAATAGACGATGTTGAGGATGCCTCGCTTTTGATTATGAACAGCAATCTGAATGAGAGAATTCGTGTTTCGTTTCGTGGGGCATTTCCCACATCACTTAGCGGCATTGATTTCACAAGTTCAGTGAGCGACATGGAAACAATCACAGCAACGGTTACGTTTGCTTATACAGATTACGACGTAGAAGTTCTTTAGAAAGGGATCAGTATGTATCGAAAAAGTATGTTTGGAGAAGCATTTTCAGAGGGTGTTGATCTTGATGGCCGCACAAAGGCTGTAAGAGAAACCATTCGTCGTATTAACGCTCAACGAGAGCAAAAAGCCAAAAAGAAACTATTACTCACAAAGAGAATCAATAAACTAAGATCGTACTAAGGAGTCACAAATGAGTCGCAGACTTGAAAAACTGATTGAACAAAAGGCGTGGGAAACCTTGACCGATTATGGTTACAACGATGCCCATTTACTTGAGCAACTTACCGAGTCTGTGCTTGAGAGACTTGCTAACTTGGATGAAGGGGGTCATATTGGCGCTGGCAAACAAGTTATGAATCCATTGTCAGCAAAACCTGATGTGTTAGGATTTTCTAGGGGAGCAGCGGCAACCCCCG
>MDSV01007214.1_pt1 | contig 11968 bp, 11 predicted proteins | sample 810851 | NCBI WGS metagenome assembly MDSV01 (sample SAMN05326640, study PRJNA326480) | marine metagenome | isolation source: seawater | place: Atlantic Ocean: North East | collected 2012 | reverse complement strand
CCTGGTTGACCATAACCAAATAGATTCATATTCATTCCGATTTCACCGGAGCCGCCTAAGGGGCAAAATAAAAATTCATCTTTCATATTATTTAATAAGTTTAGAAGCTTTAATTAGACCATTAATTGTAATATCAAAATCTTGTTTTACTTTAGTTTTTATTAAATTTTTAAACAATTTTGAAAAACCACCAGTAATAATAATTTTAAATGATTTATTTGTTTCTTTCTTAATTAAATTTATAATATTGTCAATTAATCCAGCATACCCCCAAAAAAAACCAGATCTTACTGCTGACTTTGTGTCTTTTCCTATTACTTTAGACATCTTTTTAAGACTAATTTTTGGTATTAATGATGCTTTATCAGAAAGAGTATTTAATGAAAGTTGAAGACCAGGTGAAATAATTCCACCTTTATATTTTTTTCCAATTAAAACATCAAAAGTAGTAGCAGTTCCAAAATCTAAAATAATAAAATTTCTATTTTTATTTGAAACACTTATTGCATTTGCTAATCTATCTGAGCCAACTTGTTTGTAATTTACATCTATTGATAAAATTGATTTTAAATTTAATTCTTTAAGTTCAAAACATTTGATTTTTGTTTTTTTTAAAAAATATCTTTTAAATTCTTTAAGTATACTTGGAACAACGCTACAAAATAATATTTTTTCTACTTTAGAAAAATGAAATTTTTTAAAGCTTTTGTTTAAAATATTAATTTTTTTTTCTTTTGAAGGTATTATAATCTTCTTGATAATCTTATTATTATTTACTAAACAAATTTTTGTTTCTGTATTTCCGATATCACCTAATATAATCATTTAAATGGCTTTATAGTACTTTGATAAAAATTTCTCAAAAGTTATTTTTAATTCTTTCTCAAATTTTTTCTTATTTACTTTTTGATTAGTAATTTTGAGTAAATTGGTTGTTGGATAATTTGCTATATCTGGACTCTTTATCAAATTTAATCCAATTCCAACTACTAAATACTTATTATTGAAATTTTCAATTTTTTCTTGCAAAATTCCACAAATCTTTGCTTTGCCAATTAATAAGTCATTTGGTGATTTAAATGTAATTTTTTTTTTATAATATTTTGAAAGAACATTTTTAACTAAAAAACAATTTTTCTTAGTTAATAATTTTGTAGTCATATTTATTTTTTCTAATCTATAAAAAAAAGATAAAAGTATATTTCCTTTATAAGAAATCCATTTTCTACCATATTGACCTTTACCATTAGTTTGTGTTTCTGAAATAATCAAACCAAACTTCTTATATTTTCTTATTAACCTTATTGCAGTCTGATTGGTACTTTTTACTTTTTTAAAATTAAATTGTTTAAGCTTCATTAAATTATATTAATTTTTGAAACTACCTCAATTAGTTGACTTGGAAATATAAAGTATATCAAAATTAATATAGTAGAAGCTGCTAAAGAGAACCTTAACCATAAACTATGGTCTTTGTCATATTTTTCCTTTTCTTCATCAAAATACATTATTTTTATTAATCTTAAATAATAAAAAGCTGCAACAACAGTTGATAATAATCCAACGATGGCTAAAAAAAACATAGACTGTTCTATGACTGATTTAAAAATATAAAATTTAGCAAAAAAACCTGCAAGTGGAGGAATTCCAGCTAAAGAAAAAAGTATTATTAATAAAGATAAAGATAATATTGGGTGATTTTTTGATAGACCAGATAAATCTTCAATATTTTCATAGTACTCATTATTTCTTTTCATCATTAACAAGCATGAAAAAAGTCCAAGATTCATTAGTATGTAAATTGTTATATAAATAACTGAACTTTGTATACCGTCATTAGTTCCTGTTGCTAACCCTGCTAATACATAACCAACGTGTCCAATTGAACTGTATGCAACCAATCTTTTTAAATTAGTTTGTCCTATGGCTGCAATAGCACCAAAAAGCATTGAAGCAATTGACAAGAAAATCAAAATCGTTTGCCATTGGTCAATAAGATTTAAAAATGGGACATATAAAAACCTAATAAATACTGATAAAGCAGCTATCTTAGGAACCATAGTAAAAAACAATGTAACTGAAGTCGGTGAACCTTCATAAACATCGGGTGCCCACATATGAAATGGAACGGCAGAAATTTTAAATGCTAATCCAACTAAAATAAAAACAATACCAAATGTTAAAGCATATTCGCTAGAATTTAACTGCATAGCTATTACATTAAAGTTGGTTGAACCAGTAAAACCATATATCAATGAACAACCGTATAACAATAGACCAGAGGATAAGGCACTAAGAACAAAGTATTTTAATCCTGCCTCCGAGGACTTAATTTGATCTCTATTAAATGTTGCTAAAACATATAAAGCTAATGATTGCAATTCAAGTCCCATATAAAATACTATCAAATCATTAGAGCTAATCATTATCATCATTCCTAAAACTGAGCTCAAAATCAAAATTGGATATTCAATTTTAAAAATTTTAAACGTTTTTAGATAATTAGAAGAAATTATTAAAGCTAAGAAGGCAGCTAATAAAGTTATTATTTTCATGAAAGATGACAAATAATCAATTATTATACTATTATTAAATAATTTTGTCTCACTTATGCTTATAGTTTCGTTAAAAGTAATCACAGCTGTAACTAATAAAATAATAAGTGATATATTATGAATCAATTTAGAACTATTATTTTTGAATACTCCCAATATGAGTAAAAACATTATGGACAGTGACAAGAAGATCTCTGAAAATACTAACTGCAGATTTTCCATTAAAATTTACTCACCAATTTAAAATTATACATTTCAATTAAATCTGAAATAGATACTTCAATTGTATTTATCAAAGGATCTGGGTAAAAACCAAAAAATAAAGTGGGTATTGCTAAACAGGATAATATAAATAATTCTGATTTATTTAAATCAATCATTTGTTTTAAATCAGTGTTTATAAGTTTACCAAAAACTACTCTTTTGTATAACCATAACATATAGGCAGCACCTATAATTACTCCAAAACTAGCAATTACAGCTACTAAAAAATTATCTTTAAAAACAGCCATTAAAATTAAAAATTCACCAACAAATCCACTAGTACCAGGCAAACCTAAAGCTGCCAAAGTAAATAACATAAATAAAACTGAATATTTAGGAACTATACTTACAATCCCACCATAAGTATTAATTAATCTTGAGTGCATTCTGTCATACACAACTCCTACACAAAGGAAAAGCGCTGCTGCAACAAGTCCATGACTAATCATTTGAATAATACTTCCTTCAATTCCCTGTTGTTGAAGGGTAAAAATTCCTAAAGTTACAAAGCCCATATGTGCAACCGAAGAATAGGCAATTAATTTTTTCATATCTTCCTGCATTAATGCAATAAAAGACGTAAAAATTATCGCAATCACACTTAACAAATAAATAAGTGGTGTAAAAACTTCTGATGCTGAAGGAAATAAGCCTAATGAAAATCTTATAAAGCCATAGCCCGCCATCTTTAATAAAATTGCAGCCAACAAAACTGATCCAGCTGTTGGTGCTTCAACATGAGCATCTGGTAACCATGTATGAACTGGCCACATAGGGGTTTTAACCGCAAATGAACTAAAGAAAGCTAACCATAAAAGATTTTGATATTTAACGTCGATTCCTACTCGATAAAGTTCGGTTACGTCCGTAGTTCCAGAAACCCAATATATTGAGATTATTGCGACCAACATTAAAACTGATCCAACTAGAGTGTATAAAAAGAATTTAAATGCTGAATATACTCTTTTAGCCCCACCCCAAATTCCTATAATCAAAAACATTGGGATTAAACCAGCTTCAAAAAATAGATAAAATATAACGAGGTCTAATGAACAAAAAACACCGATCATGAAAGACTCCATTATTAGTATAGCTATCAAAAACTCACTAAGTCTATTCTTAATAGAGTTATTAACTGAAATAATACAAAGCGGCGTAATAAATGTTGTTAATAAAATAAATAGTATCGATATTCCATCAATTCCTACTTTATAATTTATAAAATTTTCAATCCAAATTCTATCTTCAACAAATTGAAATTCAGAAGTTGTCTGATCAAATAATACCCATAAATAAATGGATAAAAAGAAGTTTACAATCGATGTAAATAAAGCAACATATTTTATTGTTATGTTACTTTTTTTATTGCTTTTTGTAAAAAGTAGAAAAAGAGCTCCTATAGTTGGCAATAAGATTAAGGATGAAAGAATAGGAAAATTCATTATTTTACAATTAAAAATGTTAATAAAGCTGAAAATCCAAGTAGCATAACAAATGCATATTGATAAATAAATCCACTTTGAAATTTATTTGCTTTAATTGAAAATTTTTTAATTATTTCCGAAATACCATCAGGACCAAGGCCATCGATTATTTTCAAATCAAAAAATTTCCACAAAAATAATCCTATTTTCTTTGACGGTCTCACAAATAAAGCATCATAAAGTTCATCAAAATACCATTTATTCAACAAAAATTCGTATAATGGTTTATTAATAATAGCAATTTGTTCTGATAATTTTTTATTCTTAACGAATAAATAATATGCAATTGGAATTGATAAAATTACTAAAGTTGGAGTTAAAATTAAAAACCAAAATGGTGGATGATCAGTGCTTAAAGGTTTTAAAAAGAAAATTGAGTTTCCCCAAAAATTATTTATACCCTCGTAACCAATAAATAATTCTTTAAAGATAAATCCAGCAAATACTGCTCCTATTGAAAGTAAAACTAGTGGTATCAACATCACAAGAGGAGACTCGTGAGTGTCCTCTATTTTCATATTTTTATTATTATATTCACCATGAAATGTTTTAAACATTAATCTCCAAGAATATATTGATGTAAGAAATGCAGTAAAAATACCAATACCGGCGGCATAAAATCCTGTCGTATTTCCACTTAAATAAGCAAACTCTATAATTGCATCTTTAGAATAGAATCCAGATAGAAATGGGAATCCGGTCAAAGCCAAAGTTCCAATAACCATTAATGTATAGGTATAAGGAAGTTTTTTCCAAACACCTCCCATATTATTTATATTTTGCTCATCTTTAAATGCATGAATAACTGACCCAGATCCTAAAAATAACAAAGCCTTAAAAAAAGCATGAGTAAATAAGTGAAACATTGCAACATTATATGCTCCTACTCCAGCTGCAAAAAACATATAACCCAGTTGACTACATGTTGAATAAGCAATAATCTTTTTTATATCATTTTGAACTAAAGCGACTGATGCAGCAAAAAAAGCTGTACTCATCCCAATTATAGTAATTATGTTTAAAGCTAATTCAGAATATTCGTAAATTGGTGAACACCTAACAACTAAAAAGACACCTGCTGTCACCATAGTTGCTGCATGGATTAATGCTGAAACTGGTGTTGGGCCTTCCATAGCATCTGGTAACCAAGTGTGAAGTAAAATTTGAGCTGATTTTCCCATTGCACCAACAAACAAAAGTAAGCAAATTAAGTCTATTGCATTTACATTAATGCCTAAAAAAATTAATTCTTTATCTGTAATTGTGGGGATTTGATCAAAAACTTCAGAATAATTAACCGTTCCAAATAAATAAAAAATTAAAAATATTCCCAAAGCAAAACCAAAATCGCCAACTCTATTAACTATAAATGCTTTAATTGCCGCAGCATTTGCAGTTTCTTTTTTAAACCAAAAACCAATTAAAAAATAAGAACAAAGCCCAACTCCTTCCCACCCAAAAAATAATTGAATAAAATTATCTGAGGTTACCAACATTAGCATTGCAAAAGTAAACAATGATAAATAGGCCATAAATCTTGGTTTATGGGGATCCTGAGACATATAACCAATCGAATAGATATGAACTAAAGCTGAGACTGATGTAACAACAACAAGCATTACAGCTGATAAAGGATCAATTTTCATTGACCAGTTTACGTCTAATGATCCAGAATTAATCCATTTAGCAATAATTATATTATCTTGATATTGATTAATAATTACTTCATACAATACTAACACTGACAGTACTGCTGATACTGAAACTAGTAAACTTGTAAAAATTTCTGAATTTCTATCTCCAATAAATCTCCCAAAAAAACCTGAAATAATTGAGGCTATTAAAGGTAATGCTATAATTGAAATTTCCATTTTACCCTTTTAATTTATCTATATCCTCAACACGAATAGTCCCTGAATTTCTGTAATAGACAACAATTATTGCAAGACCAATTGCAGCTTCAGCTGCTGCAACTGTCAAAATAAACAATGTAAATACTTGGCCAGATATATCTCCTAGGTAGATTGAAAATGATACGAGATTAACGTTTACTGCTAACAATATAAGTTCAATACTCATTAAAATTACAATAATATTTTTTCGATTTAAAAAAATTCCAATTACTCCAATACTGAAAATAACCGCACTTAGAGTTAAATAATGTCCTAAACCTATATCAATCATCTATTTTAACTCCCTTATTATAAGAAACTTCAATTACTTCTACAGCTTCAGATCTTTCTCTCGAAATTTGTTTTACATAACTTTGTTTTTTTACTCCCTCTCTTTGTCTAAAAGTAAGTACAATTGCTCCAATCATTGCAACAAGCAAAATCATTCCACTGATTTGAAATATGTGTATGTAATCAGTGTACAAAACTCGACCTAAAGAATGAGTATTGCTAATTTCACTGGATATTATATTTATATTTTCAAATAAATCTGGTTTGTACTTCCAACCACCTACAACAATTATTAATTCAACAAATATAACTGCACTAATTAACAAACCAATAGGAATATGTCCTGAGTTTTGTTCAGAAATAAACCACTGATTTTTTTGCTGAGCAACATTTAGCATCATTACAACAAATAAAAATAATACTGCTACTGCACCAACATAAACAATTAACATTATCATGCCTAAAAATTCCGCACCAATCATTATAAAAAGGCAAGATATACTTATAAAATCTAAAATTAAAAAAAAAACAGAATGAACTGTATTTTTGGAGGCTGTAACCATTATCGCAGAAATAACTGCAATTATTGAAAATATATAAAAGAATATTGCATGTGCTAACATAAACTATCTATAAGGGTTATCTGTTTTAATATTCGCTGCTAAAACATTTTCCCATCTATCTCCATTATCAAGAAGCTTTTCTTTTGTGTAATAAAGTTCTTCCCTAGTCTCAGTAGAAAACTCAAAATTTGGTCCTTGAACAATAGCATCTACAGGGCAAGATTCTTCGCATAAACCACAATAAATACATTTCATCATATCTATGTCATAACGAGTTGTTTTTCTGCTGCCATCTGCCCTTTGTGATGACTCAATTGTAATTGCCTGAGCAGGACAAACTGCTTCACATAATTTACAAGCTATACACCTCTCTTCACCATTAGGATATCTTCTTAATGCGTGCTCACCTCTAAATCTTGGACTAATTTTTCCTTTTTCAAATGGATAGTTGATAGTTTTTTTTGATTTAAAGATTTCTTTTATTGCAATGAGCAGACCACCAATAAAATCTGTCATAAATATAATTTTGAAAAATCTAGTAATTTTCATTTAAATTGTAGGTAAAAGGTTAAAATAAAAAAGATAACTCGCTGTCAATACAACATATGTAAGTGACAATGGTAAAAATATTTTCCAACCAAGTCTCATTAATTGGTCATATCTATATCTTGGAACTATGGCTTTAACCAATGCAAAAAGAATAAATAGTAATAAAATTTTAAAAATTAACCAAATAGCACCAGGTATTAAATTAAATGGGTAGATATCTACTGGAGATAACCATCCCCCAAGAAATAAAATAGAACCCAAAGCACACATTAATAATATATTTGCATATTCTCCTAACCAAAACATTGCATACATCATCCCTGAGTATTCTGTTTGGTACCCAGCTACTAATTCTGCCTCAGCTTCTGGTAAATCAAAAGGTGGTCTATTTGTTTCAGCTAAAGCAGATATAAAAAAAATTATAAACATTGGGAATAATGGAATGATAAACCACATATTTTTTTGAGCAATTACGATATCATTCAAATTTAAAGATCCTACACATAACAAAACATTAATAATAATTATTCCAATTGACACTTCATAAGAGACCATTTGTGCTGCAGATCTAATGGCTCCTAAAAAAGGATACTTGGAGTTTGAAGCCCATCCTCCCATTATTATTCCATATACACCTAAAGATGAAACTGCAAAAATATATAAAATTCCAACATTTATATTTGCCAATACTTGATTGGCACTAAAAGGAATTACTGCCCAGGCTATTAAAGCTAGTGTCATTGTAATAATTGGTGCAAGAATAAAAATTATCTTATTGGAACTAGCTGGAATAATTATTTCTTTAAAAACATATTTTAATGCATCTGCAAGAGATTGTAATAAACCAAAAGGGCCAACAACATTTGGACCTTGTCTTTTTTGAACAAAAGCCCAAACTCTTCGATCCAGCCAAACAATCATTGCCACTGAAACTAAAACAGGGATAAGTAGAAACAAAATCTTATATGTTTCTTGAAAAATAATATTTAAATATTCCATGTATTAACCCTCTGTACCAGTGCTTTTCAAATGTAATTTTGAATTACTGCATTCAAACATTGTTTTAGATGCACGCGCAATTACATTAGAAAAATAATAATCTTTATATTTAATTTTGATTACTTCATTTTCAAAGTTATTTTGATCTATTTTATTTATTAGGCCAGATTTTTGATGCTCTTTTTTTAATTTTAAATAATTAAACATACTGCTTTCAAGTTCATCTTTATCATTAAAAAGTTTTCTATTATTAATAATTTCTGCAAGATCATTAATTACTTCCCAGTCCTCTTTTGCATCTCCGGGTGGATATGATGCCTTGTAAGCTTTTTGAATTTTACCTTCCAAATTAGTATAATGACCCGATTGTTCTGTAAAAGCTGCACCCGGTAAGATTATATCCGCTATTTCTGCTCCCTTATCACCATGACTGCCTTGATAAATTATAAATTCATTTTTCTTTTTAAAATTTAGATTATCTTGACCGAGTAAATAAACAATTTCAAATTTATTATCATTAAGTTCATTTAACAACATATTACTATTATCAATTATATCTAAATCTAAATTACCAACAGCTGAAGCATCTACAGATAAAACATTTATCGGGTTCCAATCCTCATTAAATTTACCATTTTTATATAAAAATTCTTTAAATGCATAAAATAAATAATCTGCTGATTTAGTATTTAAAAATGACTCACCAAATATGATCATTGGTTTTTTGGCATCGATAATTTGATTTGAAATTTCATTTTTGTTTTCAATAATATCTTTAATAGTTTGAGTTTTTCCATCAAGACTTTGATATACATATGTTAAATCACCAACATCATTTAGTGAGATAATTTTTGTATCATTATTTAGATATGCTTTTCTTATTCTGGCATTGAGCATTGTTGCTTCAAATCTAGGGTTTGTCCCTAATAATAAAATTAAATCTGTATCTTCAACGCCATTTATAGTTGAATTAAATATATAATCTTCACGCACAGAACTCTTTATAAAATTTTTTACAGATCTAGAGTCATATTTTTTAGTATCTAAAGTTCTTTCAAAAAATTCTTTAAAAATAAAACTAGCCTCCATATTTGTAAGATCTCCTACGAGACCACATATTTTTTCTTTATTAGAATTTTCTATTTTAGATTTAATAATTTTATAAACTTCATCCCAAGAGGCTATTTCAAACTTATTGTTATACTTGATGTATGGTGTGTCTAATCTTTGGTTTAATAATCCATCACAAGCATATCTTGTTTTATCAGAGATCCATTCTTCATTAATATCTTCATTGATGATTGGTAATACTCTTTTCACCTCCCAATCATAGGTATCAACTCTTATATTAGAACCTACTGCATCCATAACATCTATAGTCTCTGTTTTTTTTAACTCCCATGGTCTAGCTTCAAAAACATAAGGTTTTGAAGTTAATGCCCCAACAGGACATAGATCAATGACATTTCCAGATAGCTCAGATTGCACGGAATGTTCTAAATAAGTAGTAATTTCCATATCTTCACCTCTTCCAATAGCACCCAATTCTGGAACACCGGCTATTTCTGTAGCAAATCTAACGCATCTTGTGCAGTGAATACATCTAGTCATTTGAGTTTTAATTAGTGGTCCCATATTCTTATCTCGCACCGCTCTTTTATTTTCTTTAAATCTAGATTTATCTATTCCATAAAACATAGATTGATCTTGGAGGTCACATTCTCCACCTTGATCACAAACAGGACAATCCAAAGGATGATTTGCTAATAAAAATTCCATAACACCTTTTCTAGATTTTTCAACTTTTGGAGTATTGGTTTTTATTACCATTCCATCTGATGCTGGCATAGCACAAGAGGCAATTGGTTTAGGAGATTTTTCCATTTCCACTAAACACATTCTACAATTACCAGCTATTGATAGTTTTTCATGATAACAAAATCTAGGGATTTCAACTCCAGCCTTTTCACAAGCTTGAAGAACAGTTAACCCTTCTTCGACTTCAACTTCTACATCATTTACTTTTAATTTAAGCATTTTTATCTAATAAGTGTTGATCCACTAAATAAGGAATATTTTTATTCTCTTTTACAACTGGATCAAATTTATTTCTTTTTTTGATTTCATTTTTAAAATGTCTTAATAAACCTTGCACTGGCCAAGAAGAACCTTCACCAAAAGCACAAATAGTGTGACCTTCTATTTGTTTTGTTACGTCACTTAACATGTCAACTTCATCTTTAGAAGCTTCACCTTTAGCCATCCTCTCAAGCATTCTCCACATCCAACCCGATCCTTCTCTGCATGGTGTACATTGACCACAACTTTCATGTTTATAAAATCTTGCAATCCTAGCCATACATTTAATAATATCTTGATCTTTATTAATCACGACTACCCCTGCAGTTCCAAGTCCACTTTTTTCAGCTACCAGAGAGTCAAAATCCATAGTCAATGTTTCACATTTTTCTTTAGGAATTAAAGGCATCGATGACCCTCCAGGAATTACAGCTTGTAAATTATCCCATCCTCCAATTACACCCCCAGCATGAAATTCAATTAATTCTTTTAAAGGGATGTTCATTTCTTCCTCAACATTACATGGATTATTTACATTTCCTGATATACAAAAAATCTTTGTACCTGTATTTTTTTCTCTACCTAAAGATGCAAACCATTTACCACCTCTTCTCAGAATTGTTGGAATTACCGCTATAGTTTCAACATTATTAATTATCGTTGGACATCCATAAAGACCTATTAATGCTGGAAAAGGTGGTTTCAATCTTGGTTGACCTTTATTACCTTCTAAACTTTCAAGCAATGCTGTTTCTTCTCCACAAATATAAGCTCCTGCTCCATAATGAATAAAAATATCTAGGTCCCAACCTGTTCCAGCTGCATTTTTTCCAATTAGTTTTTTTTCATAAGCTTCATCAATAGCGGCTTGAAGTTTTTGTCCTTCAACGAAATATTCACCTCTTATGTAAATGTAACAGACATGAGCTTGAATCGCATAGGAGGCTATTAAACAACCTTCAATTAATTTATGAGGTTCAAATCTAAGTATATCTCTATCTTTGCATGTACCTGGTTCTGATTCATCCCCGTTAATAACCAAATAATGAGGTCTAGATCCAATCTCTTTAGGCGCAAAAGACCACTTTAAGCCTGTGGGAAAACCTGCGCCACCTCTACCTCTAAGTTGAGACTCTTTAACTTCATTTATTATCCAATCTCTTCCCTTATTAGTAAGATCCTTAGTGTCAACCCAATCACCTCTTTTTTGAGACGAAGCTACATCTGATCCTAAATCATTATATAAATTTTGAAAAATTCTATCTTGATCTTTAAGCATTTTTTAAATCCAT
>MDSV01243485.1_pt1 | contig 11969 bp, 9 predicted proteins | sample 810851 | NCBI WGS metagenome assembly MDSV01 (sample SAMN05326640, study PRJNA326480) | marine metagenome | isolation source: seawater | place: Atlantic Ocean: North East | collected 2012 | reverse complement strand
CAAGTCCTAAATATTCAGGAAATTTTGGGCAATCTCAGCAAGTCCTAAATATTCAGGAAATTTTAAATAATCTCAGCAAGTCCTAAATATTCAGGAAAGTTTGGGCAATCTCAGCAAGTCCTAAATATTCAGGAAAGTTTTGACGCACTTTTTGAAAAGTGTATACCATTGAATTTAAAGACTATAAATTTAAATATTAATATGTTTGATATGTCATACAATGAATATGCACTGGTACGTGCCAAACATTATCGGGGAACATTAAATGTGGGTCGGCGCGAAATTCGTCGCATTTTGTCTGAATTAGCTAAATGTGATAATAATGAATTGGGAGATGCGTCTTTGATTCCTTATATCGAAAGACGTTTGCGCCTAATAAAGGAAGCCACACCAAATGTATTTGCTGAAATATTTCCCATAGAACACAAGCGTTTAGATCAGCGTCAGCATGCCACTCAAACCAAATCTGTTATTTTGTTTGCTTGTCAGTCGTGGATGCCAGAAACACTTCAAGCGACACTTGTTCCCTATGTATTATGTGCACATGCCATCAAATACACTGCTGATCCATATCGAATGATTATTTGCAATCGAATGGCAACGCAGGAAGCACTAAATGCGCTCGCTGCAGAGCGTCATCAAGATATTGACGGTGTGGATATTACATTTTTGGACAATATTCGTCATTTCGACGATCTTATGTCTGTTTTGTCTATAGGCGACGATGAAAAGTTTGCATTATGTTACATTTCTTCACATGGATCCGAAGTTTCTTTGCATGGTCATTGGTCTGGCGATGATTTAGAATCAGATCTTAGTGAGGAACAATTAATGATTTTTTCTCAAAAAATTGCATCTAAACGTTCGTTGGATTGTCAGATATTTTTTAACGCGTGTTTTTCGGATCGTGTTGTGGCACCAATGGTTGCGCGTGCAATTGGGGATATGATAGTTATGGGTGCTTCCAATGCCATTCCAACTTCCAATATTCATCATAATTTTGCCGTCGATCATTTGACTGGGCGCCTTTACGCGACATTTAATTCGCTGGATCTAAGTAAGTGTGAAATATTTGCAAACTATGTGGAGATCGTTGATTTATCATTAGAATTCTAAAAATTAAAGATTAAGTGTTTCGTGTTATGTTTCTTAAATATTTACTGACGAATGCAAGTAAGAACACAAATGTTGGTAGAAGCATTACAACGGATAAAAAAGCATGCTTTGGTGCCGTGGATTACGGCAAGTGGTTCTGGTATGAAAATAACCATTTTTCCAGAAGGTGGCGCGGGTATGCGTGTTAGTAAATTGTCTATTGTTTATAATGGGCCTGACATTTCTTTCGAAGTCTCAGACGCAATGCGTGTCTTTTTTTTGCGTTTATTGCCGTTTCCCGAGATAAAAATATCAATAGATGTTGCTGAAAAGAGTGCTTTAATAATTGCAGAATCCGCAACTACAGCTGTACAATACACGTTTCCAAAAATAAATATTATCGACGAACGTCATATTGAATGTCATGAAGACGATGTTGTGTGTGAAATTATAACCCAAGAATGGATTTCTTTGTGGAATTGTATCCCGACAAAGGGTACTGTAGATATAGAGTGTTCTCATCGTTATAGACCTATAACCCTAAAACATTCGCGCGGACGTTGGGGGGCTGCAATTCATGCCAAAAAAACACCGAAACAAACCAAAAAGTTTGTGTGTGATAGTGGTATCGCAAGATCTGTGATTCATAGTAAGCAAGAGATGCCAACCTTTAGTATTCTCACGTTTATGCAATGCGGTGTTCTTCGGTGGGATGCGGGGCCTGTTACAGTATATTTAGCACCTATAACATAAATAATTAAATATTAGTGGTGTACATATCATTATTAAATTGATCTATAAATGTTGCCTTATGATTTTTAATGTGTAGAAACCCGGGCCCTGTGGCTTTGAAAAGTAAATCTTGGCCATTTTGAACCGGGTATGTGGTTGCACCGGCGCCCGATAAGAATTGATTGAGCCCTTTTTTGCGAATGTGTTGTAAATTGTGATCATGACCACACAAGTATGCTGTTAACGAATGTTTTTGATGTAACTCCATAATGACATTAATAAGCCTGGTATGATTTCCAAACATGTGGTATCCGTATGTCCAAAGTGGGTGGTGGCCAACAATATATTTATATGTTGCGTTTGAATTTGCGACTCCGTTTTGTAACCATTTAATTTGTTCGGGTACGTGTTGGCGTTGTTGTTCAAAATCTTGTCGTATTTGAAGTGAGAGTGGTTCTACTCTGGCGTGGTGTGCTTCAACATAATTAAATGGCATCCAAGGTGTTGTATCGATAAACCAGAATGCGGTATTGCCAAGATCTGCATCAAAATAGCGTTTGGGCATGAGCCAATGTTTGTGGGGAATATTTAGTTGTGCTGAGACATTTCCAGCATAATCATGGTTTCCGAGCACGCTAACCCACGGTCGGTTGGTGTTGAATACGTCCGACCATATTTTCTTTACTTTCGGATCACGAGCGTGTTGGATACCACTCGGATAAAAATTATCCCCCGTTGAAATCACAAAAGTTGGATTCCGCGCCTCAATAGCTGCGGATAAGCGCCGCTGACCTAATGAATTCCTCCCCCAATCGCCAATGACAACGAAATTTGCATTCGAAAGCTGTAGTATAGATAAAAAAATCAAAAACATTATTTAAAAGAATGTCGTGTACCTTTATAGTGTGGTTACTAAACAATATTGCATTGTTCGTCGCTTTGACACAATTGTTTAAGAATACGCATTCCTTGAGTGATTTCTGGCAACAGTGTACCAAGTTCTGAAATCGTTTTATGCATTTGCGGTACTAAAATTTTGACGTCCGATAATGTTGTGTTTACTTCTGGTGCAATGATAGCAATATTCGTGACGAGTACAATCATAATCAAAAGATGTATAAAAATAAATATAGCAAAACATCCGACCGCTATTTTATGTATTGTCGGTGTATCCCTGCCTAGTTCAATAAATCGAGTAGATGGTTCTGTCATTTCTTTTTATTTTTTGGCGAGTTATTGTAAATGTATCATATGTTTTAAAAAGTGTTTTTTAAGTGGTTGAATAATGTTTTTAACAAAAAATACAGTATTTAATAGTTGCAAGAAAAAGTATATGGCTAATATAATATTGTTATTATCAACTGCCTTGATTGGTTTAATTATATCGTATTTTGTTGTAACCGTGTTAAATATTGGTGGGACAACAGATGCTGCTCTTGGACGAGATGTTCAACAAATGTTTATGCAAATAGCAACGTTGACCGTAAATTTAATTTTCACACCGTTTATTGGTCTTTGGGAAATTTTTACAGATATGTCTGGTGTGGTGACAGGCCGAACAAAATGGTTAGTTTACGGTACTCTTTTTTCAGGATTGATTTTATTGATGCATTATTATCATTACGAAATGTTGTCTATTATTGACGACGGTTTAACTTGTACAGTACTTCCTATTTTGAAAAATATTATAACACCGCTATTGCAGATAAGTCGCGTGTTTTTCGCCATTGGCGCTCCATTTGTCAATGCTTTTATTGTGATTCATGCACAAATCATAAAAGCATGGTATGTGACACTTGCGACCTGTTCTCATGTCAAGTTATTTCGTTTTTTCAGCGAATTGACCCGTATTTTGATTACAGGTACGGGGGCTATAACATCTTGGTTTGGCGTAAATGGGCGTCCAGTTTCGGATACAAATAATTTTTATTATAATGATTTTGAAATCTCCCGTCCAGTAAACCACACGTTGACAGCAATTTCTGTGGGCGAGGGTGTTTTGGCATGTGCATGTAAGCGTTTTGAGCCTATGTTCAACATTGTATTTTTTGTGTCACAAGAACCGCATGTAACAGCTGCCATCGATAATGGGTTTCAAGTCGCTGTGCGTATTTTCCAGATGTTATTCCGTATTCTTTTCAAAGAATTTCCACGCGTCCATTTGGTAGCCTTCAAATTGGAGCGCGCAATTATGGAAGGTGGTCTTGCATTAGATTCTATTTTATTTAATTCATTGGAAAATATGGTTCAAATGTTCGATGCCGATTTTTCAATTCAAAAGCGCCCTCAAGAAGCAGTGTTTACTGTCGCGACACATATCGCGGCAGCTTCTATACATACTGCATCAACTCTAGGGGTACACGCCCCTCTACGTTTATTGGCTACATTCGACCCCGAAATGTCAGCGTTTGACCCTGAAATATGGTCACTAGACAAAACTTTCGCCCATTTACATTCTGCTGTTTACAGTTCTGCGGTGTTTATTCAATGGGCTGTGTATGTTATCGAACGCATGGTGACAGATACATTAAAAATTGGGGAGGTTTTTTCATCTGACGAAACGCCTTTAGAATTGTCATGCGATTGGGCGCGCGACGTAAAAGATCACAAATTTGTATCTATTGGATATACAGCGGGCTGTGCTTTATATTATTTCGAACTCATTCCTTTGAATACTGCACATATAGTATATGGCATGGTGGTTGAATTGTTGACAAAATCTATTTTTACACAAGAACAAAATGTGTTTCGAACATTTCAACGATGGGAAGGGCCAACATTGCCGCGTAATAAGATTTATACATGCGAAGAACGTCAAGCGATTACTGCATATAATTACGAAAACGGCACTCGAAATACAGATGGTTGGATTTGGACACAGGATTTATCAAAATGCCAATGTAATCGTCATTATGGGACAACTGCTGACGAGGATGTTTTGTTCTATAGTCCTTGGTGCGGACAGCCTTCGTTGGCATTCGATGTGTTTAGTCCTATGGATGCCCTTGTAATGCATGTGTCCCATGGCCTTTTGGGGCCTGGTTTTGGAGACGCCTTTCCATTCGTTGAACCGTTAGAAGGTATAGGTTTTACTGTGGACGGGCCAGACGGTGAATTAGTCGATAAATTTTGGAAATTCCCCATCGCGTTGCCTCCAATAACTCGCACGGCCATAGAAACTATGCGGGTCTTAACGCATGTAGCTCTTTCGTTTGGAGATATTGTGACGGGTCATTTTTTTAATTATCCTGTCAATTGTGGTCATGGCTTAAATAAATTGCAATTGCAGAAGAAATGGGAAATTGAGACGGGAAAATCTTCCAAGGGATTGACTGATGAAACGATGAGGTGGGATGCCTGTAAGACTCGCCAATACAAACCCATGAAATCTGTTGGCAAGCGGACAGAGATTTGTGAAAAAAATAACGATTCGCCAAATTGTATGTGTTCTTATATGCAGCCATTAACACCCCAATCAAAGTGTCAGTGTATTTCTCGATATCCGGATTTGGATGTAACAGCCGCCGGAGAACAAGTGGGCGATTTAATTGAACAACGTTTTACCTCTGAAGATGTTGCTATTCATTGGTGTAATTCAATGACACTCGAATGGACATTTCAAAATTCCGCCGCGTTTGCCAATGCATTGGATTATATTGTATCACTTGGCCCCATCAACCCGACGTGTGACGTGATGGATCGTTTGATTGATCCGGATGTAGATATTGCCACGGGCGACGAAACAGATCAACGTGCGGAAGCTGGATATTTGCTGGCCAATACACCAACATTGCGTTTCATTGGCGAATTTATAGATTCGGATACGAAACTAAATCACATTAAACAGTTATATTCTGACTCTGGCAACGATGAGTGTACTATAAAACCTGGCGAAATGGTGGACGCAACCGATGAATTTGGCAATCCAGTATTGGACAATGACGGAAAGGCGGTTCAAGTCATGTCAAAAGCCGAATGGTCTTGCGACGCTTCCAAAGAGTATGAGTCATTGTCTTCCATTTTAGAAGATTCAACTAAAAATCATTTGAATGGCAATACAGAGAATGCTCCCGGTTGTCGAATTTGGGGTCGAAACGATTTCTTCTGTTCGGCAGGGTTGTATGTGCGGAATTCAAAACGATTGACCATGAATATAGCTCGTCAAGCGGTAAATGACGCCATAGCTATTCTTTCTGGTAATTTTGCCGATGTTAATTTAAGAACATTGCCACGTTTATGTGATTACGAGCGACAACAGGGTGCTATTGCGGCAATGATTGCAGGAATTATTCCTAAAATTTCGACGGAAATGAAACAAGCGTTTGGCAAATATTTGAATATGATTATTCAAGTCATTTTTGTTCAAACAATACGAACATCTCTTGTGTTGATTAATATGGCGACCACTATGGTTATGGATTTTGTGGCAGGATCCATCTCAAAAAATTCCATTGAAAATACCTTTAAAACTGGCGTAGATACGTTGGTGGATGGTTATTTGTGGGCCTTTCGATATTTTTGGGAGACAACGGGTGATATTTTAAATGCTATATCACCGGGTTCTGGTGATATTTGTGATTCCATTGTGGACATTATTGATATGGTTTCGAAATCGTTGAAGGAAGGGCTTATGGATTTGATTGCGTTGACCTTGAAAGTTTTTTTTCAAGCTCTTGCTATGTTAACTGGAGATGCGGATGCCATTGCCCCATTTTTTACCAATGCGTTTCGACTTTGGGGGGAATTGTCTATTTTTCTCATAAAACAAATGTTTGTGATTTTGGATAAAATTTTCAAATTTTTTGGGCCAGTGGGTAAATTCTTCAGTTTGTTAATTAATGTCGTGTGCAATCTGATTAATACAGTCATGTCGGCCATTGATTCTGCCATTAAAGGCCTTTGTTTGGGCTTTTGTAGTGGTATCGGGTGGGAAAATATGCAATGCGTGTCCAAGTTATTTTCGCCACATAACCATACATCAGGACATTTAGGTCAACATTATTTACGATCTGGAGATAATCAAGATGTGACAGCACGCGTTGCGGCCGCCTTAAGTTGGAATGGTACCTCTGTATGTGATCATTTTATGACGGCGGCCGCTGATTATCCTTATACTGAATTAAGACCACTCGAGCGAGCCAAATGGTTTGAATGTCTAGAATATAAATTAATCGGAGTCGAGATGGCTAAATATTTAGAAGCTCCGACATTTCCCACAGATATTGTTTATAATTGGAAACGTAAATATTCGCTATTTTACGATATGGCCAAAGCACTCAAAATAACTTTAGAAAAAATGATTTACGAGAATATGAAATGGGGAGATATTCGAATAGAACTCTATGATCATGGTTTGGATGGAGATTTATTCATGATTTTTTTCCAAAAATCATCGACGGCGATGAAACAAATGATTCATGCCATTGATGTCTCGGGTGTTTTGAAAATCGCGTTTGAAAAAATGGATCCAAAATATGCTGAAAAAAACAATCCGTCCGCCACAGCGCGTGCCTGGAACTTGTGGAATAATGCGAAAAACACATTATACGTCTCAACTTCAGAATGGCAGCGCCGAGATATGACGAAACAAACATGGGCGGCTTATGATGCTGCCAGTTCTGCACACGTACATATGAGAAAATGGTGGTCAGTTCTTGGCACAGATGATCATATGCATCAATCAGACACTGAACGCGTCATTATCAATTTGAAATCTTCATTTCAACATCATTGGGAAGAAAAGATTCAGAAAACAGCCCTACATGCGAAAAATGCAATACCATGGCTGGGTGTTCCCATACGTACACAGATTAAAAGTTGTTATGAAAGAGGATCTCCTGGCTGGTGTACCGATTGTAATATTTTGGATAATGCTATTGAAACAGTAATTATACAAGGTAATGCCATCGGCGATTTTTATTCAAAGCGATTTCCGCGCATATTAAATAACGTGTCATTGTATTTCAATGAACTGGCCGAATATAATGAAGATTTCTTCGAAGGTACATTTAGCCGATTACAATCCACAGATCCAGATCCAGTTGTTCCAAAAACATCTATTCGTTGGACATATCATGTCGCAGAGGACTGGAAGAAACTTTTTGTATCGGGGTATGACGCTGTTTTCGATACCAGCAAACAGGGTCAGTTTACTCAACAAATCGAAACTTTACTCAATGGCACTCGGGACTTTTTGGTTGTTTTAGATGACAGTTACGTTCCATTTTTTGGATACAGCTTTTATCATATTTACCAAACCATCTTTTTCGAATCGTGTGATTTAGATACATCCATATTTGTCACAGAAACAACCGAAATTGAACGTGTACAACGCATGGACAGTGCCATTATAGCATGTGCTATTCTGATTCTCATTATTATTACAAATACGTCTTGGTCTATTATACCATTAGTATGGTTGGCCAATACGATGGTGATAGGTATTATTGTATCGGCCCTCTATTTGTATATGGTATATGATTATATGTTCACATGTTCACCATTGATACCATATACATTAATAGACGATATTAATGCTTGGTATCAGTTGAGAGTAAATCCAGGGTGTTTCTCAAAAAATTTCCCATACATGGCGAATAATGCTACTGAAGACACATGCTTAACATGTTCAGCTCCACAAGAATATCTCAATTGTGCGGAATATACTGTGGCAAATTATGAAGAGGGAATGTTGCCATTGTCTGAATTTATTGAACAATATAACATTTTCTGGCCTTCTCTCTTCTGGGTACGTTGGAAATGGCCCTCGGTCGCCAAATTTTTTGTAAAAAACGGCATCTTTAAATTTGAATCCGTTCTTGGAAGACTGGCCATGGGTGCTTGGCAAAACGAACCCATTGATCCAGTGTGGATTGATTGTTATAACGCAATGTGGCTCGATAATCTTTTGTTGTTTGCTTTAATGGCTTTTGCAGGATATGTTACATTCAAAATGTCAGTCATTCTAGTACAATTAATGATTCAGATTGGAATTTTAGTTGTATACATATATACAACACTAGGATACATATCTTTGACTGTAGAACAGTCAGTTGTAGTAGAGTAAACGTATTTAAGGGTGATTTATTTTATGAATATGCTTTCAAAAGAAATATTACAAACCGGTGATTTTATTTTATTTAATACACATTCTAATAATGTATTTTATCAACTTTTTGATATGGTGATTCGTTGGTGGTCAGCTACACCATTTACACACGCAGGATTTGTTATCGTAGATCCACCGTGGGCACCAAAGGGTACATATGTTTGGGACTCGTCGAAACATGATTTTCCAGACCCTTCTGATAAAAAAATTAAATTCGGAGTCGCATTAGTGCCTTATGAACATTATCACAAAACTAAATCAGATTTATATATTCGGAAGCCAGTAGACACAGAAACATACAAACTATTTACACCAAAACTCATGCAAAAAATACATAACAAAGTATATAACGATCCATACGACACATCAGTCGGCGATTGGGTGCGTGGAGCCTTAAAAATTAAACACACGACATCCGACCAAAAATTTGTTTGTTCGTCTTTTTTGCAATATATTTTGATACAGGCGGGAGTTCTCGAACATTCAACCTATATGCCCACACCAGGAGATTTTTCAGAGGAAAACGATAATAAAATATGTAAATGGATAAAAAAATATAATAAAGAAGTTAAGCTTTCATAGGTGCTCTAATCGTATTTTCACAAACATAATCCAATAAAACGATCTCTTCCGCCCGAACATTCCATAATAAATCATTATTCTTTCGCATTAACTTAACAGATGGCAATGGGTGCTGTTTTGCCTCAAGTTGCTCCCGACAGGCCAAAATATGTTCTTCGTAAATATGCGCGTCACCGATTTGGATGATTACGCGCCCGGGTTTCATTTCGACATAATGACAGATCAATTTTAATAATAATGCAGTTGACGCAATATTAAAGGGAAGACCCAAAAATACATCTGAAGATCGTTGATACATTTGGACAGAAACGCGCCCGTCAGATTCCACATAAAATTGATACATGACATGGCAAGGAGGTAAACACATTTCAGCCTGCTGCAACGGATTCCAAGCAGACAAGACAATTCGACGCGAACTGGGAGAGCATTTTAATTGTTGAATCACATTGGTGATTTGGTCAATACCACTGTATTCAATACCACAACCACGATATTCTTCACCAAAATGTCGCCACTGAAACCCATAAACAGGCCCGGCATCCCAGTTGCGGTCTTCAGAATTTCCGTCCCATATATGGACACGTTTCGAACGCAATTCGCGCACATCAGTAGAACCACGCAAAAACCAACACAATTCTTCGACAATACCGCGCCAAAACATCTTCTTTGATGTCAATAATGGAAAGCCATCCGCCAGATCACACTCTAGATGTGCCCCAAATTTGGAAAGGACATTGCCATTTCTAGAACTGCGGGGAGGGGCATTTTTAAGAATATCTTTCATCAGATTCAAATATTGACCTTCCATTATTATTTTGTAATCATCACCATTTATAGTGTGTGATAGTAAATAAGATGATTTAAAAAAACTCACAGATTATTTACCACTCCATTGTTGATCAAACAGTTCCTTGGCCTTTTTTCCAATCTTGTTTGAAGTTCACTTGATGCAAAGTGAATTGCCCATCCGTTTTATTGCTTATTTATACAAATATTTTGTTATAATACATATTTTTACTGACAAAGACGTTCAAATCGTTGGGCGGCGCGAGCTTCAAAGATACCCCCTGGTGCATAATACATTTCGCGCCAACGATTCGAAAAACGTTGCAACTGACCAAGTGCCCATCGTTCCCTCTCGTCGCGTTCCCTCTCTTCGCGCGTGCGCATTGTAAACCAAACACGAAGGGTTTTAGCGGTGTCCACTTCGGGGTCTCCTATCCATCTGTGGATGCCAAGATCTGCATCAATGTATCCCTGACGACCCATGTTTCGGCGTTGAAACTGGATAATGCGACACATTTTGTCTGTGACGTCGCGTTCAGGACACGTGGGCCCTCCATAGGTGGCATGGACAATGGTGAGAACTCCACCAGGCTCTCCAAGACGAACACGTTCAAAGTCATTCCAGCGATAAAACATTACAGGATCCGCGCATTGTTTACCCGCAGGTAGTGGAGGCCCGCAAAACATACACTTGAAAGGTGGTTGATGTTCAGGTATTTCACTATCCCACGTGCCAACGTGTCTACCATTGACAACAATACAGTGACACGATTTGCAAACATCGACTTGAAAACCACCGTCCGGAATTTGGACACTGTTGTTTGCTGGCTCACTATTAGCGTCTTCGTCCACCAACTGCATAACCATACCCATAATTTCTTCGTATCTAAAGACAACAGGAGCGTCGTCGACGTCGTGCTCAAACGGTACAGCGTACCACCAGCCTTCATACTCTCCCCAGTATTCTTGGTATGTTTCCTCTTCCGGTGTTAATACCGTACCATCGGGCCAATCCTCTTTAAACAAGGGTATCAATGTCTGTCGAAGTGAAACCATTTTCCATTGTATATACATAGGCGTACATAAAAATAAATATGTGTAAACTATGTTTTGTAATAATTAATATTATACTGTAATCAAGTTTTTGATATCATGTTAATACAATGGTGTCTCCGGATTTCCTCCGATAGCGAGTTGTATACATATTGTCACCATTTTTAATACGTCCGAATGGGACAATATAGACACAGTCTCTTTCAAAATGCCAGAAGAAGTTGTACCAGTGATCTTTTTCGTAAAGTAGCGCATCGACATTCGCCCGAATTCATTCGAGTTTAAATCTGTAACAAAAATATCCACCAGATAATCCGTAATTCTATCATCCAACGCGTGTGCCGCATTCCAATTCGCCCTAAAACCCGCAAAAACGCGTCTGAGTAGTTTTTTATATGCGCATAGTTGTTCTGATGTGAATTCGCGTATTTTCTGATCACATGCGTCGTGATATTCGCTCGCGTTAAAAGTTTTATTAGCCATGGTGATACTCATTCTAAACTGTAAAAAGAGTGAGTGGTATTTCTTATAAAAATAGTTTCTAAAAACCTCTTAAAATTTAGACCCAAATATTGCACTTTTCAAAAAGTGCGTCAAAACTTTCCTGAATATT
>MDSV01177327.1_pt1 | contig 11971 bp, 10 predicted proteins | sample 810851 | NCBI WGS metagenome assembly MDSV01 (sample SAMN05326640, study PRJNA326480) | marine metagenome | isolation source: seawater | place: Atlantic Ocean: North East | collected 2012 | reverse complement strand
CGCGCGAGACGCCCATTGGCGAGGGCGACCTCAAGCTCACGGACGTGTGCCACCGCGTGTACAAGGTGCGCGAGACGCACCCCGAGTCCAACCTGGCGCAGGTGCGGCTCAACATGATCTCGACCATCGACACGGACTCCTTCATGATTGAGCTGATCGCGCAGTCGCGGCGCGAGAAGCGCGAGGACACCACCAACAATGAGCTCACGCTGCTGTGCCTGCGCGAGCCCAGCCGCAAGCGCAAGGATCCGTCGCAGTCGACGCCCGCGCACTACACGTGCGTCGACATTGCCACCTTTCACGACAATGTCATGGCCTACATTTTCGGGTCGCGCCACCTCAAGCCCGAGATTGAGGCGCGCAAGCCGCAGGCGGCGCTGCTCCTCGCGGCTTCCATTGCGCTCTGCGGCTGCGACTTTGTGCAGGTGCAAGGGCTACGCGCCGACCTCGTGCTGCCGTGCGTGCGCGAGATTGCGCGCAATCGGCCCGAGCTCCTGGCGCTCATGGCGGGCGTGCAGACGGGCGAGGCCGGCGCGACAAGGAATGCCTCGGACGCCATCCTTGCCGTGGTCGAGGAGTTTGTCACCTCCATCACGGACGTGCCGCGCATGAAAAAGGCCACACACAATGCGAGTGCGTGCTCCGACCTGCAGATTCTACGCGCATGCTGGACCACGGCGTACTGGTCGGCGCGCGAGTTCAAGGACGTCTACCAGTGGGGCTTCAACCACGCGGCGCTGGATTAAAAGGTCAATTGACCGGGCAGCGAGCAAAAAAGACGTACACATTTAGGGGTTTTTAAATCGGAAGCCTAGAGTATTGAACACGAGTGTCCCGTCGCCATCGCGCCCACCGTTCGCGCAAGCCCATGTCGTCGTCGCTCCGTAGCGCGCGCACGTGCGCGGCCGAGCACCGACTGCACCACCACCACAAACCCACCGCCGTCCCCACCAGTCCCAATGGAATCACGCCGACGTGGTGCAGTACGTCAAATGTCATGGGACGCGCGCTAACCACCCCTCGCGCATTGAGTTGCGTGCGAGTGCGACACTTAGCGCGTGCCCAATGTCGGAGCACGGCAGCACCTCGGGTGCGAGCGCCACCGAATCCAGAAGGCGACCCGCCACGGTGAAGGATCTGATAGGCAAGGCACACGACAAGCTCGGGCACTCGGGACCGCTCTCGCTGACCGAGCACCTGTCGGCCGCCAAGACGCTCCGCTCTATACGTGATCGCATCGCGGGCGGAGAGCGACCCGATCAAAAGACCCAGGTGCTGCTCATGTGTACTGGCATCGCGTGCTACCGACGCTGGTCGGTGGGCGAATCTGGCCTGAGTACGTCCACAACTGGCAGCGGCAGTGCCAAGGACGAGGCGGCCGAGACGCGTATGAACGAGGAGGCCAGGGAGCTTGTGCGCGGCACCGCGTCCCGACTTTTTTTGTTGCTGTGCATGGCGGAAAAGCAAAAGGACAGGACACTCGATGTGGAGACGGCGCAACAGGCGGTGGCCACTGCAGGGCTCACGTCGGTGTGGGCACAGCTGCGTCCCAAGCCCGTGCCCAAGAAGAAGAGCAAGAAGCAGCAAAGGGCGCGCGTGTCAACAGACGATGGAAACGTGGAGATGGAAGAGGAGGAGGAGCTCGACGAGGAGGACCGGCGCGAGCAGGCGTCGTGGGAGATTGCGACGCGGCTCAGCATGGGGGAGGTGGCGCGGCACGCCTTGACCTTGGGCGTGAGCTGTCTCGGGGACGACAGCAACATCGCCATGGACAAGCTCATGCCATTCTTTTTTCGCGCGGCGGGTGCCAACATGGCCGAGTCGATGCTCATGCCCTCGGGAGACAACGACTTTGTGTCGTTGGCGATGGCCAAGCCCATGGCCGAGCTCAAGGGCGACGAGCGCACCAAGCGGCTGACGGCGCTCGCCATTGCGGCCGAAAGCGAGGCGGGTCAAAGTGTCATTCGAGACTTACTGCTATCGTTTTTGTTGCCGGCGTCACACGTCGGTGTGCGCCGAACGTTGCTGCTCACGCGTGCCTCAAGCACGCGCGCGGGCGTGGACTACCCCGAGCTCACGTCCAGAGGGCACGAAGTTGCGTGCGTTCTTGCACTTCGAACATCCGAATACACGTGCACCCAACCACACATCCCACCCCAAACCTGACCCAGGATGGCGGGTAGCGAGTGGATCTGGGAAAACGGCACCGACGTCTTGGAGCGCATGTGCTGCCTCATGGCGGGACTGGCCGTGCTGACGACCAAGGGTGGCGAGGATCCTATACGCAAACAAGACGCCTTCTGCGGGCGGCTCCAGCTGCCCTTTTTCGAGACGGCGCCGCCTCCGCGTGAAAAGATGCGCATCACGCTCATACCGCACACCAAGCGCTGGGTCTTGTACAATCTGGACGCCCGCGGCCGGCCAAAGGTCTTGTGCTCCTTGAAGGGGTTTGAAGGCTTTTGCGACGTGGTGCTTCAGCTCGTTGCGAGTTTGCGCTAGGCGGATAACACGGCCGCGAGGGTAGGAGTGTCAGAGAGCGTTAAAAAAACGTTGCGCACATGTCGTGGCTTGTCACGGTTGCAGTTTTAGGCTTTGACCTGGAACGGGGCCGTCGCCTCGCCCACGACCACCCTCCGCCTCCGATTACACCCCCGTCACCTCCTGCCCCGCCCTCGCCACCGCCCGATTCGCCGCCCTATGCCGGCTGCAATTACAACGCGGGCGGTAGAAGTTGCGACGAGGATTTTAGAAGCTCCTGTGACGAACAATCCGAAGACGGTAGTTGGGACCGCAGTTGCGACATGAACCCCCAGACGGGGTGCGACGACTGGAGCGGATGCACATACTCACCACCGCCACCACTGGAGCCCGCGCCTCCAGGCGGGTACTCGCCGCCGCCCGGCCCGCCGCCCGAGGAGCCCATTGTCGAAATGATCGTTGCATGGAGCGTCGTCGGATTGGTGCTCCTGCTGCTTTGCATCTGCTGCTGCATCATGCGACGATACAGTTCAGCAAAGCGGGGCAGTGCCGAGCGCGGGCGCATCCACTATTTCTGTTGCTGCTGCATCGAATTCTGTCGATACTCGAATTGGAACCAAGGGGAACACAATGGCAACGGCGTGCCCGTTGGCGCAAAGGATCCGCAGCTGTTGACGGAGAATGAGCTGCGTCAACGCGACGATCGGCTGATGGACACGATGAAGCGCGACTTGGCGGTGGCCGCGGCCATCATGCCACCGCTCCACTTGGCCCCGCACAGGGTGTAGCATGAGGTACTTGGGTTTTACGTCATGCACGGTGCGTGTATGTGTCAAAAGGTTCTTGCATTTCTAAAGTGTATCTAGTTGTGCCCCCACGGCTTCTAAAGTAGCCCCAACCTTTCTGCTTTTGCTGGCCCTTCAAAACCCGGGCACTTCGGTTTAGAAAATTTTCCTTCTGAAAGTAGGGAATGTTAGAAGCCGGGACGGCACTTTTAGAAATGCAAGTACCTCCATAACAGTGGTACGCGCGTGCGGTAGTCTTCTTGCGGAAGGTGCACAGGCCATTCTCTCAACCCCACACCCTTGGGCAGATGGAGGTGATCGTCCCTAACCCAGTGCCAATGGCGGAGGGCGCGGCCGTCGCAGCCCTCGTGGTGCACCCGGATGCCAACGACCCACTGAAAGACCTCGAGCCGATGCCGGATCGAGAGGACCTGGTCGAGCCGGTGCAAGTGCTCTGGGACGTCTTGCACAAGAATCGTCGCCACGAACTTGACCAAGAGCGTCTCGAGGACTACACGCAATCGGGCGAGGACCTACGCACCGCGTTGTCCAATGTCGGAGACCGGGACCTGGTCCACATGATCAGGAATCTGTGCACCCGTCTTAAACGGGTCAGCCATCCCCTGGATCTGCAGCGAGAGTTGGTGAATGCTGGCCGCACGGACCTGCTCGAGTACCAGGGCACCATTCGCAAAGGGGCCGACGTGATCGATGACGACGTGCGTCAGATTATGAAGTCGGATCCGCACAACCTCGTGGGCAACAACTTTACGCACACCGAAGTCAAGCAGGGTGCCCAGGTGCTCAAAATTGTCGCCGACCCGCAGATTCGCAAGCAGGAGGAACTCAACGCCCTTGACAAGGTCCGCAACTTTGAGACGGAGAAGCGGCGCCAGGCCGATGCGAACCGTCACTACGTGCAACACCTGGACAATGAGATTGCCAAGCTCATGCAGGAAAAGCTCGAGTATGTGAAAAAGGCAGACGACCTCGGCAAGGAAGGCGAGGAGGCGCTCCGTCAGGCGGAGGAGCTCCAGCGGGGACACAAGCCTGTTCACCTGAACCGGCTCAAGCGCGCCCGCGAGACGGCGCTCGGCCTGCTCACGCAGCCCAACAAGCGGGCGGCGCACGCGGCGGCTGGAAAGACGCTGACGGGCACGCCGCGCGACCATGGCCTGCACATGGCCCTGGGCATCGACTTTAGCTCCGAGCCAAGCGAGATCAAGTTTAACCGCGTCGCCAATGGCTTCCTGCACACGGCCAAGGGCAATCTCCTGGCACAGCACGTGGCCGCCATGAACACCCTCGCCTCGGCCGAGGTCGGCACGACGGGATCGGCGTGGGAGAGCTGCAGCGATGACGCGCTCGCCGAAATCATCCGCGGCGCGCAGGAGGCCATCAAGCAGCGCGCCGAGGCCAAGGCGGTCGCCGCTGCGGAGGCGGCGGCCGCTGCCGCCGAGGAGGAGGCGTCTTCCTCGCCCGTCCCGGCCCTCAGCCCGGTCCTTGCCGAGATGGCCGCCGAGCGTGCCGCCGCGCCGGTGGCCTAGCCTGCGTAAAGGTGCTTGGGTTTTACGTCGCGCGAGAGCGTTTACGCACAGTGGCTGGCGTGCACGGCGGCGGTGGGGGCCAGCGCCGTCGCCGTCGGAGGGGGGGTAGGTAAGACTCGGAAGTGTGCTTGGGTTTTACGTCTAACCAGAGACGTCGGAGTCAGCTCCGCCGCGTCCAGGGTAGTGGGAGGTAAAATTTGTAACAAAGAATCTAACGCATACTCATCATGCACCTGCTGGCGAGCTTCGTGGCGAGCTTCGTGGCAAGCCACGCTTCATCAAAAGACACTACATGCGCGACGCACAACCCAAGCACACACGCTACTAAAAGTCTTCGTCCAGCACAAGGCGAGGCCGGCAATGCTCCTTGACAATCTCGGCCACGTCGGTGCCGCGCAGCTTTTGGTACAGCGTGTAGTTGAAGGCATCGTGGAACACCAGCAACGCCGGCAATGCCGTCACATCCAACTCTTCGGCAAAGCTAGACGTGGTCGCGTCCTGGTACTTCCAATCGAATTGGTAGGACTTTTGCGCCAAGTCGAGATCGAGCGTTGCCTTGGGACACAGTGCGCATTGCTCGCTGCCAAACTGCACCACCAGTGGCAAGGGTATGGGCGCGCCCCGGAGGGATGCGACGTGCTCCTGGAGGAGTTCGTGCTTGGTCCATTCGGCCGGTTCCACGTCGGGCGGTGGTTCGGGATGTGCCACGCGTGACTGTGTGACCATGGGTGGCATGGAGCGTCCCGCGTACGATGCACGTGTCGAGCGCCGGAGGCAAGCCGCAAGCCTGTTTTTGGTTGGTATAGCGCGTGCTGCAGAGAGAGTGCAGTGCGCACGTGCGCGCGCTCGCCTTCTTGCGGCGAGTAAACGAAAAGTGAACAGGTAGCGTGTGCAGGGCGTGCAGTGAGTGGATCCGCCGGCCACCTCCACGGTCCGACAGACCTCAATGTCCACTGGAAACACAGACAATGGCGCCTTGTGCTACAACCGCGTCCGATTCGACGCCTACCGTAGATGCGCCAACGAGTTTGTCATCGGCGAAACGTACGATGCCAACGAACTGGCCAACATGCTTCACGATTTGCGCTGGGTAGAAGTGCCCCGTGCGTTTTCCGTGGCGCTGTACAATGCGGCTCGCAAAGGGCCACTGCGTCCTGGGCTCGCGCGCAACTTTAAGGAGCTTCTCGAGTATGTGACCTTTTTGGCCTTTGGATCGGCCGAGCGCGAGGTGGTACAGCCATGGTATCTGAAAAACTGGGACGACTTTTTCGTCTCCTGCGTCGAGGGCATCCTGAGCCTGAACGCCCGCGACGACGAGCGATTGCTCAGGAGGGAAACGATCGTGCGGCGCGCCTTTGCCGGTGTGCTCACCCTCGTCGAGGGCGCACGGTGTTACATGAGCCTCGATCGTCTGGCGCACTCCTCGGCGGCGCACGCGCTGCTCGTGGCCGCCGGCCACACTGCCCACACCTTTTTGTGGAATGGGTGGACGCAACTTGGTGGCGACGTGGACGAAGTGCCGGCCGGGTGCAAGCTGGACGCAAATCGAAAGATGACCCTCGCGCACACGATGCTAATGGACGAGATTGCCAGCGCAATCCTTAAGACGGAGGACTTCAACGTGCTCTCGTGGCAGCATGCCTTTGGCCACTTTGCGGGGTCCACAAAGTGGCGTGGGTTTGCCGAGCGCTGCAAGCTCTACGCCAGTCGTATCCATTGCGAGATGTTTGAGATTTCGTCGGTGCGCATTCTCGAGTACGAGGTGGAGCATGCTTACAAACGCGCGCGCAACCAGATTCACAAGATTCACAAGATTGCCGCCGACGAGGATCTTCAGTCCACCTCAACATCCAACAAGCGCAAAGCCACAGACCTGACGCCAAACATGGCCGTTGTGCGACAACGCGTCGACAGCTTTGATCCAACCTCGGTCACCTTGGTGGACCAGTTGGGGTCGATGATCCACACGCGGCACCTTGTTTGTTAACCAATGTTGAATGCGTGTGCGTTTACGTTGCGTGGCATTTACCACGAGAGGGAACGTGTCTATTAAAAAAGAAATGCGCGTGCGCGTGATTACACTTGATGCTCGACACGGCCCGTGCCTACCCCGGTGAGCACGTTGTCGCCACATCCACTTCTATGGTTGTTGCCGGGTTTGTGCTGCTCCTTGGCGTGGCGATTCTAGCCATCTTCATCTGGTTGGGGCGTGGCGAACAAAATGACAGCGGAAAGGAAGATTTGCTGGGTTCACGCGTCACCATTCGCGAAATCGCATCGCGCTACCGCACCACGTGGTCACCGAGCCGCTTGGGTGTCTCGATCCACGACCACCAGAAACAGATGCCCGAAGACGGCGGAAGCATCGTCTACTCCATTGCCTGGGGCGGGCTGTTGGTCTGGCTGGCCATGACGGGCGTCTTTCTGATCATTGCCGGTGCGGCCGATTCGATTGAAAACTTTCGGGAGGAACGGCAACGGGATGCGGCCATTTGCGTGTGCATCGCGCTCGCGATTTGCGCGGCGTGGATTCCCATTTTTCGGATCCACTCCAAGTCGCCCAAGGAGGTGCGCGAGGCGCAGCGCGTTGTCATGCACATTCGATCCGTCGAGCTGGAAGCGAATGACGCCTACGGGGTGGACCCGCGCGCGCAACTGCCAGACCACTCGGAGCTCGAGCGGGGCAAGAGCGCCTTCTTGTGGACCGGGTTTGTCCTGCTCGTTGTGGCCTGGGCGCTCGCGCTCTCCGCCACCGTGCGTACACAAGCCTGGACCTTGCCGAGTCCTCAGCTTGGCACGCTGGTCTTTGTAGCGCCTGGCTACGGCCTGCTGACGGGGTGGCTCCTGTTTGCCGCCTCGCTCAACTTTGGCGTCGCCTACTGCTCCGATAGTTGCCCCGATGGCGTCAGAGCGGTACCAGAGAATTCCAATGGCTACGCCTACCGAGGATCCCCTTGGCCCATTGCGGTGGCCATCATTGCGCTGATCTGCGCAGTCTCCATTCCGGACCCGACGCAGCCCGTGCCGCTCGTATTGACGCTGCTCCTGTTCACCCCGCGATACCGCTCCAACCTGTGGGCGGCGGCGGTGGGGCTTCTCGGAATCGGGCTGGGCGTGCTGCGCGTATGGGGGGAGCGATCCTAGCACGCAAGACTCTTGCGGGGCGTGTGTGCGCAAGCACGCTAACCAGCTAGCTCTCATACCCATGGGATCAACAATGAAAAACAGCCAATACAAAACAGGGTACTACATGCCCAACAAGGGGACAATGGAACGTGCTCCGAATGGCCGCTTTGCAAAGCGACGCAATACGCGCCTCGCAAAGAAATCGCAAGCCGTACTTGCGTGTGTGTGTTTAGTATTGGCAATGGGCGTGGTGTTTTCGTGGACGTTGATGTAACACGTTATAGTTGAAAGGATGCGCGTCGCGCTAACACACGCTTTGCAAACCCGCACACATGCGCATCGGGGAGAAACACAGACACATGGACGAGGACCAGAGCGACAACGAATCGCTGCCGCCACCCGCAAACGGGCACGCCGTGCCTGCGGCGGCGGCGCAGGGTGCGGACAATGGCAATGGCGCGGCGCAAGCGCCGGCGCAGCAGCCACAACCCCAACCGCCAGCGCCGCAGCACCCACTGTGGGAGCGCGCGGCGGGACGAGGCGGCGGTGGCGCCGCGCCCAAGGGCAATCCGGGCCAGGCCACCTCGCAGGGCCGGTTTGGGCCCATCTCCATGGCCGCCCTGGAGCAGCGCGCGCGGCACGAATTCGATGGCGCGTCCTCCGTTGGTGCGCGCACGGCGCACCGACGGGCCGACCGGCCGCGTCGGGCGCGCGGGGAGGATGACGACGAAGAAGACGACGACGTGGGCGAGCCGCGCCGCCGCAAGAAGCGGCGCGCTGGTGTGCACGATTACGACGACCTGGAGAATGCCGACGATGAGGATGACAACCGGTCCGAGGCCGCGAGCGGCGCCGACGTCTGTGCGGGTGCCGCGTTTGGAGGAGGCGACGCCAGGCGGAACACGTGCCGCTCCCTGTCCATTGCCTCCGACACGGACGATGGCGTCTCCTCTGTGACCTCGTCGCGCGCGCGCGAGGCCCACCGCCGCGCCTTTCCAATCTCGGGCGAGACCTGCGTCGGGTGCGCGCTGCCCGCCAAGGTGGGGCCTGTGGATGACTTTGTGCGCACCCACTGCGACAAGATGAAGGAGGACGCCCTCTTCAAGATGGCCGCCCTGGTCTACCAACAGCAAGTGGTGGAACCCGCCGAGGCCGAGGACGTGCCGGTGCCTCTATGGCCGTGGAAGGACATCCGTGCGCACTACACGATGCACCGCATGGACCCCAAGATGCAGCGCTACGAAAACATGCGCACTCTGGCCGCGATGCGCAAGACCATCGAGCTGTCGCTGCAAAAGGAGGAGCAGGACGAGGAGGGCAACCGCGTCTTCACCCTCGACAAGGGCAATGCCGAACAGATCATGAAGGTGATCACGCTGCAGTCGCGCGAGATTTCCCTCCTCCACGATACTCACAGCACGCCCAAGGCTCCCTCGGCCAAAAAGTGAGCCTGTCTACGCCAGATAACACACGGGAGTCGGTTTACAGTGTAGAGCGTGGTGCGTGTCTTGGTGTCTCTATAATGGCGCAGCTCCCGAATCTGGCGCGCCTGTCGCTCACGGTCACGGAAGCGCCAACCGACGCGGGGATGTTGTACGATGAAGACGACTGGTACGACAATGCCCTCGCAGACGAGGAACGCGAGCCTCCGCGCCGTCGGCACAAGCCGGGGAACTCGCCGCCCGGAAAGCCGCCGCCACCCTCGCCTCCTCCGGGTGGTGTGACGCCGACGCGTACGGGCCCCACCATCGAGCCTGGCACACTATTCATTGACGTCGATTGGAGCGAAATTGTTCGCAAGCTCAGGGACGCGGGGGGAGACAACGACAAGTCGTTTGCGTTCACGGTGCACGCGGAGGAGTTTGCTGGTGGACGTGTCTGGGAGATGAAGATGCGGCTGGAGCGAGGGATGTGCATAGACGGGGGCGCCATGTGCATTTCGCTCATCATCGAGCCCATGAGCGCCCCGACGTTTGGAAAGCGGTGCGTTCACGTCATCCTCGAAGACGACAGGCGATTCATAAACGGTAGCCCGTCCGTCTTTGAGATCGAGTCCCTCTTTTACGACATTCCAGAAGGGGATTACACCGCGCTATGCCGGAAGGAGCTGTTGCGACCCGAGGATTGGAGCGACCCGAATGCGCATCTCGGACAGGGTGCGATCGTTCTTCAGCTCCTAGACACCTTGGCGCCTCTGTTGGACACGCACCGTCTCAAGCTCATCGACGGGTCCAGATTTGCGCCCGACTCGTCACGAGGCAACCCAGACGTGATTTCCAGCGACATGTTCCTGACACGCGCCCTCGCTCTGCTCCGTGGCTATGGCTACTACGAGGCGCGAGGGTGGTTTTCGCCCTATCTCATGCAGGCCGCCCTCTCTGGCAACAGCTATTACCGTCCCGAGTCGAGCAACCCGCAGAGAATGATTGACCACGCACACGCCGATCTCCTGTGGACCGAGGTGGTGATGAACACCCCAACAAAGAACCTCTACCAGGCCATCGTAGACTTTCCCGACACATTGGCGGCTCGATGGAGCGATTGGTCGCCCTATTCCTTGGAAGATGGCCTCTCTGAACAGTTTAGAAAGTACGTCTACAGCAAGGAGGCGTGCAAACGCTACGCCGAGGTCGCCAACTACGCATACATTATCGAGATGCTGGACTGGTGCAAAAGCGACGAAACGGAAAGTGGCATCGTGCGCGATCGGATGTCGGGCCGATGGATGGACGAGTTTGACGAGATGTCCATCCGACAGATCCGAGAGGTCACCATGGCCAAGGTTGCCGAGATGGAAGCCGCGTACTTTATGCTGTCCCGCTACGACGACGTTCCGCAGGAGCAAGAGCGAGTTGTCGAGTTTATCGACACATTCATGGAGAAGGTTTGGATTCGATGGATTGAGGAGCCCGGCGAAGACATCAGAATGTATCCGGAGGAATTCATGGAAAAGGTCATCTTCAATGGAGGCGCGTGGGCAGGCACCACCCTACCGCCCCGATCGTTGAAGGTTGTCATCGACAGAGAGACCGATAGCCCCAAGGTTGTCTTGGTGGACAACCGGGAGGATTTCACGTGCGAGAACACTGCCAGCGTTGAGGAACGGAGGCAGCAGCAGCCCTTTCAGCCGGTTTACCGCACGCCGCGTTCCAGCGCCTGAGTGCGTCATCTTGCGGAGTGTGCTCAGAGTCTGAGCATTCACATCTGCCGCACGCGCGCAGAGAGCCCACAGCTCATGCCCGACGTGGAGACGGAGACCAACGACGCCGACCAGAAACTGCGCATCCGATTGGTCTCGAGCAACGGACAGGAGGTCCTCTTCCAAGTCAAACCGTCGACCAAGCTCGGCACGGTGATGCGCGCCTACTGCACGCGATTAAACATGCGCATGGACGCAACGCGCTTCATTTTTGACGGCAATCGGCTCAACGAGGGCCTGCTCGTGAGTCAAAGTGGACTCGAGGACGATGACGTCATAGACGTTGGAGAGGAGATGGTTGGGGGTGGTGGCAAAGGCAACGGCTCGTGACATGCGCTCGTACCGCTAATCGTGATTTCCGTACCGCACGTAGGAGTGTAGTGTAAAGGGGCAAGGGGCGCGTGGAGTGCGTGCGTGTCGTTCGTTTCCAAGAAAAATGTCCTCTGGGCTAGACTTGCGCAAGCGCGGCAAGCGCAAGGATCCCGAAACGCAGGCGTCCAAGCGACGCGGCCGGCTGGGCGACCCGCTCAATGCCATCGATGCCGGTTCTCCGGGAGAGATTCGCATCTCCTCGGACAACATGATCGCTATTAGTCACCTCTACAACTCGTCACCGTCCATCCAGGCGGCACGCGCCATCCTGATGGGCCAGCTGCTCGGCTCGGGCGTCGTCGTGCGTCGGCAGGGCCGCGACGTCAACCTCAAGCCTGTGTTTGCCAGACACCTCGAGGACGTGTGGGTGCCATTTGCGAGGCAAGTCATCGACCACTTTCTGATGTTTGGCTTTGTGCTGGTCTCGCTCGAAAAGGAGTCGCCGCCGCCGTTTGCCAACTTTG
>MDSV01046690.1_pt1 | contig 11971 bp, 6 predicted proteins | sample 810851 | NCBI WGS metagenome assembly MDSV01 (sample SAMN05326640, study PRJNA326480) | marine metagenome | isolation source: seawater | place: Atlantic Ocean: North East | collected 2012 | reverse complement strand
TGTATCTAAATCAATCCGGTAAAGATTTTTTAAATGCGGGTTTCCTTTTAGGTTCCGCATTCGAATACGATTCCAGATCCGTTATCGCAGCTGACCTAGATGAAAACGGAACCCAAGACATCATCGTCATTGAATACGACCCAAACACCAAGAGCCAACGATTGCATATTTACAAAAATACAATCGTTACTAAAAACTCTTGGATAGGAGTCAAACTCACGGCAAGTAAAGGGAACTCGTTAATTGGTTCCACCGTCACAGCGAAATCAAAAACAAAAAGCTGGAGTAAACTCATCGTAACTGGTGATGGCTTCACCTCTCAAGGACCTTCAACTGCCCATTTTGGACTAGGTAAAATAAATAAAATAACCGAAATAGAAGTGAATTGGCCATCAGGAAAAGTTTCAAAATTAGAAAATCCAAAATTGAATACCTATCATCAAATTACAGCCGAAAAATTACAGTGATATATTTTAATTTATAGACATTTAATTACATACAAAAAACTATGCGGCATCTCATTTTTTTCTTATTTTTTTATGGTTTATGTGGAATCGCTTGGTCATTAGACAGAAAAACGAATATTATTTACATCTTACTAGATGATGCGGGGTACGGGGACTTGTCATGCTACGGGCAAAAGAAATTCAAAACCCCAAACATTGACTTACTAGCAAAGGAAGGAATCAAATTTACCCAGCACTATTCAGGTTCCACTGTATGCGCTCCGACGAGATCTGTCCTTATGACTGGCCTCCACACAGGACATACTCAAATAAGAGGAAACAAAGAAGTTAAACCAATAGGTCAACACCCCATACCATCAAATGCTTATACAATTGCTGAAGCTCTAAAAAAATCTGGCTATCAGACTGGAGCTTTCGGGAAGTGGGGCTTGGGTAGCCCAGGCTCTGAGGGTGCCCCTGAAAATCAAGGATTTGACAGATTTTATGGATACAACTGCCAACGCAATGCACACACGTATTACCCTACCTGGTTATTTGATAATGATAAAAAAATCAGTTTGGATGGAAAAACTTATTCACATGATTTAATCATGGAAAAAGCCCTTGAATTTATTCGCTCATATCAGGATGGACCGTTTTTCTGTTTTTTACCCTTGGCTATACCTCACGCCTCAATGCATGTACCTGAAAAATACGCGAAGCCTTTTCGCAAAAGCTTCGCTGAACATGAAAATAAAATCGGTAAATACAAAGGCCCAAATGTTAAAAACCCTGCAGCGATGTTTGCAGGGATGATGACAAAACTAGATGAAGGTGTTGGTGAAATATTAGAGCTCATCAAAGAGTTGGAAATTGATGACGATACCATAGTTCTACTTAGTTCAGACAATGGGCCGCACAAAGAAGGCGGACACATGCCAAATTACTTTGATTCGAATGGACCTTACAGAGGATTTAAGAGAGACCTTTACGAAGGAGGGATTAGAGTTCCTCTCATTGCACGATGGCCAAATAAAATAAAACCTGGAACAAGCACTAACCATATCAGTGCTCATTGGGATATTTTTCCAACCTTCTGTGAAATTGCAGGCGTTGAACTAACTGAAAAAATAGATGGCATTAGTTTTCTTCCTACGTTGCGGGGAAAAAGTAACCAACAAGATCATGATTATTTATATTGGGAATTTCATGAACGAAGTGGTGCACGCGCTGCCCGCTTTAAGAATTGGAAAGCTGTACAAAAAAATCTTAAAAAAAATCCAAACCCTCCAATTGAAATATATAACCTTCTTCAAGATCCCAGTGAACTAAAGGACTTATCAATGGAAAGAGAAGATCTTATAAAAAAAGCTAAACAAATTTTTGTTGAAGCCCACTCACCAAGCCCAATATGGAAAATGCCGTGGGAAAAATAAATCAGAGTAAATAATAAGCGTTTTTTTAATATTATATTCCAACTAATACGTTAAATTAGAATATGCTAATCCGCTGCATCATTATATCATTGGCAATTGCACAATTCGCTAACGCAAAGGTTAGCTTCAATAATGATATTAGACCTTTACTTTCCAATCATTGTTATCGTTGCCATGGTCCTGATGAGAATGAGAGAAAAGCAGGCCTTAGATTAGATTCATTCGAAGGTGCGACGAAAGACAACGATGGGATCAAAGCCTTGGTCGCTGGTAACATTGAAGATTCCGAATTAATCTACAGAATAATATCTGAGGATCCCGATGAAGTTATGCCTCCTCCTAAGGCAGGGAACAAGCTCTCCAAAGACCAAATAGAATTAATTAAACAGTGGATCAAAGAAGGAGGAAGTTATGAAAAACATTGGTCTTATCAAAAACCTGAACGACCTGAAACACCAACTACAAAATTTGAATCTTTTATTAAGAACCCTATCGATAACTTTATCCTTCGAAAATTACAAAACCATGAACTCTCACCATCTCCTGAGGCTTCAAAGGAAGCGCTCATAAGGCGAGTATCTCTTGACCTAACTGGTCTTCCCCCTACATCTCTAGAAGTACAAAATTTTATAGACGATTCACGCAAAGGCGCATACGAAAATTTAGTAGATAGAATATTGGACAAGCCCACGTTTGGCGAGCACTGGGCACGAATGTGGTTGGACCTAGCCAGATATGCCGATTCAGCGGGATACGCAGATGACCCTCCACGTATCATTTGGGCATATAGAGATTATGTAATACGCTCGTTCAATAACAATAAGCCTTTTGACCAGTTCACCATCGAACAAATTGCAGGAGACCTTCTTGATAACCCGAGTCAGGAACAATTAGTAGCTACTGCCTTTAATCGCAACACTCAAACAAATAATGAAGGTGGCACTAATGACGAAGAATACCGCAACGTAGCTATCGTCGATAGAGTAAATACAACAATGGCCACTTGGATGGGTACAACAATGGCATGCGCGCAGTGCCATACCCACAAATATGATCCAATAACACATGAAGACTATTTTCGTACCTTTGCTATTTTTAACCAAACTCAAGATGCAGACAGGCGAGATGAAAGCCCAATAATTAAAGTCCTAAGTCAAAATCAAAAAAATCAGATTAAAAGCCTAGAGGAGAAAATCAAAACTCTTGAAAAAGGCCTAACTTCAAAAAATGAGAATAATTTAAAAGCATTAAACGATTGGGAAAAAAGCTTAAATGAAAATAAGAAAATTTGGAAACCACTTCAGGAAATTCATACACACACCGAGTCCGGAGCAAAGTTCAGTCGCCTAAAAGATGGCTCTTTTCTAGTGAGCGGAAAAGAACCACTCATTGACTCTTATTACATTTCAGGGAATTCACCAGTAAACCAAATCACTGCTGTGAAAATTGAAGCTCTGGCTCACGATAGTCTCAGTCATTGGAAAGGGCCAGGACGAAAAGGGAACTTTGTTTTGAACGAGATCATTCTATCTTCTACTGAAACCTCACCAACGAAACTAGGCCGTTTCATACGGGTTGACTTACCTGGGGACGGAAAAATGATACACTTGGCTGAGGTCCAAGTTTTTAATGGTAATGAAAATATCGCGCTAAAAGGCATGGCTTCTCAATCAAGCGATTATGCTGATGCCAAAGCATCCAGAGCTATTGACGGTGACACAAACGGTGACTATTACAAAGGTAGCGTTACTCACACAGCACTAGGTAAAAGCGATCCATTCTGGGAAGTGGATTTGAAATCAACTCAGAAAATCTCCCAAATTGTTTTATGGAACCGTACTGATGGGACCGTAAGCTCTAGACTTGATGGATATCAATTAAGCATACTAGACAAAGATAGAAAAACAGTCTGGAAAAAAAACTTTCCTAAAGCCCCACTCAAGAGTGAATCCATCTCACTTAACGGTATTGAACAAGCAAGATTTAGCAAAGCAACTTCGAGCTTTGATCAAGAAAAATTTGGAGTTTCTCTAGCAATAGATGGCGACGAGAGAGGCCATTCGGGTTGGGCTGTCGCTCCAAAGCTAGGAATTAATCATCACGCTATTCTTGAACTTGCAAGCCCATTTAAGAGTCGAGACCTATCATTTACATTAAAGCAAACTTATGGAGAGCTACAACTTGGAAGATTTAGAATACTAGTTACAAATCAACCTCTCCCTTTACGCGCCGTACCAATCGAAATTGCCGAGATTTTAAAAGTTCCCAAACAGAACAGATCTAATAAACAAATCTCATCGCTATTGAACCATCTTGCAGAGATTAACCCCTTAGCAACTAAGCTAAGTGCTGAACTAACGACTGCGAGAGAGCAACTAAAAGAAATAAATCCCTCAACAACTGTTCCAGTAATGAGGCAGTTAGACGATAAAAATAATAGGCAAACCCATATTCAAATTAGGGGTAATTATCTTTCTAAAGGCAAAGAAGTAATTCCTGGCATCCCCTCAATTTTTGATCAGCCAGTTCAAAGTAAATCACCCAACCGTTTAACATTAGCAAAATGGATCATGGGAAATGATAATCCATTAACTGCAAGAGTGACAGTTAATAGGTTTTGGGAAAAATTATTTGGAGTAGGTATAGTACCGACTAGTGAGGAATTTGGCTCTCAAGGTGAACCCCCAACTCACCCAGAATTACTTGACTGGTTAGCTATCGAATTAATAGAAAATGGATGGGATATGAAATCAATTCTCAAACTTATTGTAAGCTCAGCAACGTATCGCCAGGACTCGTTAATATCACCAGAGAGTAAACAAAAAGATCCATTTAATCGCTTTTACTCTCGTGGACCAAGATTTCGACTCTCTGCAGAAATGATCAGAGACCAAGCACTTTCAGTATCCGGACTCTTAAGTTCTAAGATGTATGGCCCCCCCGTCAGACCACCCCAACCAAGCTTAGGAATTAAAGCTGCATTTGGTGGCGGAATAGATTGGAAAACATCAGAAGGTGAAGATCGATACAGGCGAGGTATATATACTAATTGGAGAAGATCTAATCCATACCCATCTATGGCAACTTTCGATGCTCCTAATAGAGAAGTATGCGTTGTCAGGCGAGACAGAACCAATACACCATTACAAGCATTAGTAACTCTCAATGACCCTGTCTATGTGGAAGCAGCAATTAGTCTTGCTAGGAAAATGTACAAAATCGCAGAAAAAGAGAATAACGTCTCTGCAGGTTTAGAATACGGATTCAAATTATGTCTGTCACGAAATGCGAAAGAAGAAGAACTTGGTAAAATCGAAAAGTTATTCAATCAGTCCTTAAAAAAATACATTAATAACCCTGATATGGCTAAAATTATGACTGCCAATTTAATGGATAAAAAAAATGATTCTTACGATAACAACCAATTAGCCGCTCTCACTATCGTAGGAAACGTGCTACTTAATCTTGACGAATTTTTAATGAAACGATGAATATTCGCGAACTACAACTACAGCATCAAACCAGGAGACATTTCCTTGCTGATACGGGAATCTGTGTTGGTGGAATAGCCTTAGGTGAACTATTAGGAGAAACTGCTTTAGGAAAAGGGCTTACACCTCCAGTCAATCCTCTAATACCAAAAAAACCTCATTTTGACGCAAAGGCAAAACGCGTAATCTACATTCATCTCACTGGCTCTCCTCCGCATCTTGATCTTTGGGACTATAAGCCGGAACTTGTGAAAAGGAACGAGCAGGATTGTCCCGATGAGTTCTATAAAGGCAAACGTTTTGCTTTTACTAGTGGCAGACCAAAACTCATGGGAACGCCAAGAACATTCAAACAATTCGGGCAAGGTGGAACTTGGATGTCAGACGCAATACCTAACTTTCATGATCTCGCTGATGACCTTTGCGTGATTAAATCAATGAACACAGATCAGTTCAATCATGCTCCTGCAGAGTTATTTATCCACACTGGATCCCCTAGACCTGGTCGCCCTTCGTTCGGCTCATGGGTTACCTATGGCCTTGGAACAGAAAACCAAAATCTACCTGGCTATGTTGTTTTAATTTCCAATGGAGTGCAACCAAACGGAGGAAAAAATTCATTCGGCACGGGATTTATTCCATCTGTATACCAAGGAGTGCAGTGCAGATCTAAAGGTGACCCTGTTTTGTATTTATCAGATCCAAAGGGCATGAGCAGAGATATTCGTCGTCATTCCTTAGACACACTCAAAGAACTCAACCAAAAAGCGGCAAAAGACTTTGGTCACCCAGAAACCTTGACCAGGATCGCTCAATATGAATTAGCCTTTAGAATGCAAATGTCAGTTCCTGAAGTAATGGACATTTCAAAAGAATCCAAAAAAACTTTGGAAGCTTACGGAGCCCAACCAGGCGCATCAAGCTTTGCTAACAATTGCCTCCTCGCCAGGAGGCTAGCCGAACAAGACGTTAGATTCGTTCAACTCTTTGACTGGGGTTGGGATTTCCATGGAACAAACCCTGGAGAAGACATTAGAGGTGGACTAACAAATAAGTGTGCAAAGACTGATAAACCAATAAGCGCCTTAATTAGAGATCTTAAAGAAAGAGGACTCTTCGACGAAACCTTGATAATTATTGGTGGTGAATTTGGAAGAACACCTTTCAGAGAAGGCAGAACAGCTGGAGGAAAAGTTCTAGGTAGAGATCATTTTCCAGATGCCTATAGTATGGTCATCGCCGGAGGCGGAGCCAAGGGGGGATACTCTCATGGTGAAACAGATGAACTGGGCTTTTCAGTAGCCAAAGACAAAGTACATGTTCACGACTTTCAAGCCACTCTATTGCACTTACTCGGTTTCGATCATGAGAAGCTTACCTATAGATTTCAAGGCAGAGACTACAGACTGACTGACGTCCACGGGAAAGTAGTCAAACAAGTTATATCCTAAAGCTTTCTAATAAAGCTAGAAGAAATCTAAAAGAACGGCAGTAGCATTGTCTTTACCAGATACCTTGACAGCGTAGTCAACAATTACTTCAGCATCAGATCCTTTAGCAAGTAAACCCTCTAATTCGTTATTACAAATCCCATCCGTGACTCCGTCTGAGCATATTAAAAGACGATCCCCTTCTTTAACGCTAAACTCATTAATTTGAGGGTCTACAAATTGATTATCCGCACCTAAAGCTTTAGTGAGCATATTACGCATTGGATGGTTTCTAGCCTCGTATTTTGAAATTTCTCCATTCTTTAAGAGAGATGCAACTCTTGTATCATCATCAGTCAGTTGATGAAAAATTTTATTTCCCTCCTTATCAGTAGTGAGATGGTAAATCCTTGAGTCCCCAATATGAGCAATCCGAATAATTCCTGGAAGCAACAAACACATACTTAAAGTAGCGCCCATCCCTTTACATTCTGGATAAGATTCACCGTACCGATTCATCTCCGAGTTAATATCACGAAACAACTGAGTTAAAATATCTGAACTCGTTCCGTACTCTGAAACATCAGATCGAAAACATTGGGGGAAAGATGACGTTATTTTTTCAACAGCAATACGGCTGGCAAATTCACCTGAATTAGCCCCTCCCATTCCATCACTAACAGCAAAAATATGATCTGAATTATCTATTTCACTTTTTCCCTGAGAACCCAAAAAATGAACGCCTTCTGCTTTTAAAATCAAGGCGAGGTACGCGTCCTCATTATTATTTCTAAACCTTCCGACATTTGTACTACAACTCCAGCTCACTGATGCAGGTGAACTTTTTGGATCGTTGCCTGCAAGGGTCGGTTTTGAATCATCAAGAATTGTTGCAAATTCAAAATCAATTACACAAAACTTACCATCAGAAAGCCTATAAGTAATATTTCTTAAGAATTGATCATCATGACGAACGCCATATCCTTCCAGCTCATTAAAAATTTCATCAATTTTTTCATCGCTTAACACCTCAACTTTTTTACCTGCATTTGATGTAATTATTTTTAAGCTATCAGGGTCATAATCCAAGAGCCTTGGGACAAAATCACAGCCCTTAGTCTCTAAATATTTTAACACTTTGACCTCATTGTTAAAACGTTCTTCGGCCTCATGACCTCGAAACACTTTATGCACTCGCCCATCAAAACCAATATAGACTGTTGACCTTCTAGTGTTCTTTTCTTCCCTCATATTAATGAATCTAAGATTCGAATTTCATCTTATCAAAAGCAATATAGAGATCACCATAATATGAGAATTTAAAATTAATTAAGAGATCTTAACTACGTGAATAAATTTGGTGAAAGAAAATGGACATTTGGCATGCAGTCTGCTCTTCTATAATACCCCAACTCAAAAAAATCCTAACGAGTGGGAAATTAGCTATTTAATAGCAACTAAAAGACTCTGAAAAACAACCTACACTAAATAACATGGCAAAATACAAATTAGAATACCTTTGGTTAGACGGTTATACACCCGTTGCAAACATAAGAGGAAAAACAAAAATCGCAGAATTCGACGATTTTCCAACATTAGATCAACTAGATGATTGGGGATTTGATGGCTCATCAACTCAGCAAGCTGATGGAGGAGACTCTGACTGCATACTCAAACCAGTGGCTGTTTATCCAGATGCTGGTAGATCTGGAAACGCTGCATTAGTAATGTGCGAAGTTATGCTTCCAGACGGTTCTCCCCATCCATCTAACACTAGAGCAACAATCATCGATGATCCAGGTGCATGGTTTGGATTTGAACAGGAATACTTCTTAGAACAAGATGGTAGACCACTAGGTTGGCCTGAAGTCGGGTATCCTGATCCACAAGGAGAATACTACACAGCCGTAGGAAACAAAAACTGTGGTGACATCGCAAGAACCATAGTAGAAGAGCATCTCGACCTGTGCTTAGCCGCCGGCATAAATCATGAAGGAATTAACGCTGAAGTTGCTAAAGGTCAGTGGGAATTTCAAATCTTTGGTGAAGGTTCTAAAAATTGCGCCGACCAAATGTGGGTTGCTAGATACCTACTACTAAGAGCCGCAGAAGGTTATGGTATTGATGTAAACTTCCATTGCAAACCATTTGAAGGCGATTGGAATGGATCAGGCATGCACTGTAACTTCTCCACTGATAAATTACGTGATGAAGGTGGAAAAGAATATTTTGAAGCACTCATGGCAGCTTTTGAGAAAAACTGCGAAGCGCACATTGCTGCTTACGGTCCCGACAACCATTTGAGACTCACTGGACTTCATGAAACCCAGTCAATTGATAAATTCAGCTGGGGTGTCGCTGACAGAGGAGCATCGGTACGAGTACCTCACAGCTTTGTTAAGGATGATGCTTACAAAGGTTACCTAGAAGATCGTAGACCGAACTCTCAAGGTGACCCATACTCTATTGCTTCAAGAGTTCTACAAACGATTGCGGAAGTAAGTTAGTAACTTAACTAAATTAAGAATCACAAAGCCGTCACTCTTGAAGGGTGACGGCTTTTTTGTAAATAAATATAAACAAAGATTAGTTTATTTCTTCCTTTCTGAGAGATAAGCAATTCTAGCTTCAACATACCTACCTTTATGGTTAACATCTGACATAGATAGGCTCTCAAAGCTATAACCATATCCACCGTCTTGAAGTAAAACGGCAGTATTCAGTATAAGATTAGTTTCAATATCTGAACCCGCCATTTTTAGTGCCTTTTTTATTATAGGTAATGGATCACCCTTCCTTGAAATACCAAGAAATTCCGCCGCTCTAGTTCGAACTAATGACTCTGAATCAGACCTTGCAATGACCTTAATTCGATCAATCATTTTTTCAGGAATCTGAATATGAGAACTTGCAACGATGCAAGCCCAATAACGAATCCATGGGTCGCTGGAATTTAAAGCCACTTCCAAGGCCTCTTTAATCTTTGAGGTTGGTAATAATTGAAGATCTGCTATTTCAGACATCCTCTTAATTTTTTCAGATTTTTCTCTTCCGAAATCAACAGGATTAGACATCGCCTTCTCAACCATCACCGGTTCAGGATAGAAGCTGAGATCATTCGTACGTAACATTTCAGATCGTAATAAATCTCGCATTTGAGATAACGTTTTCTGATAGTCTGGATCTGTTGCTAGATTATTAGTTTCATAAGGATCATTACTAACATCGTACAGAGCTTCAGGGCTTCTAGGTCTGAAAAATTGACTCTGAATCGAGTCTAATTTACCTGCATTGTATAGGTTTCGCCACTCGGTGAATGCTAGCTGCTTGTATCTATAATCATTTTGAATACCATCAAAATTGAACGGCTGATAATTTCTTTGATAGCTAAACTTTCCTTTTCTTAGCCATCGAACAAAATCATATTTTTCATCAAACCTATCGGCATAATTAAAAGTGAAACTTCTAGTCTTTGAGCCTTTTCCCATAAAAGGAAATCCATCGACCCCATCTGGCAAATCTATTCCAACTAGGTTCAGTAACGTAGGCCCAAAATCAACAAACTCCACAAACCCCTGTTCTCTGAAGCCATTAGAATATTTTACAAGGTGTTTAAAATTCTTGGGTATTCTTACTACCAAAGGAACATGGAGCCCGGTCTCATAAGCATACCCCTTACTCCTTGGAAGAACACCTCCATGATCTCCAAAATAAAAAACAAAAGTATCCTCTAATAAACCGTCTTTCTGAAGATCTTCAATAATACCACCTACGACTTCATCAATTCTTACAATATTATCAAGGTATCTTGCCTGAGTGTATCTAAAAGTTTTAGTATTCGGATGATAAGGTGCAAGATTTACGTCCTGGGATTTATTAACGGTGGGTTGGTTCTTAATGGCAGACTCTTTAAAGTGCAACGAACTCTCATGCGAAATAGCATAACTTGCTTTATGAAAAAAGGGTTGTCCTGATTTTCTATTCCTCCAATGAGCTTTACGGGAAGATTGATCCCAAACTCCTTTTCCTTGTTTTAAATTATAATCTGTCTTGGATCGGTTAGTGGTATAATAACCTTTATCCCTTAAATATGATGGAAACATTTTTAACCCTTCAGGCATAGGAGCCACCATACTTTTTCTATGGTATTGAGCTCCTATTCTCGGGGCATAACAACTTGTAATTAATGTGGATCTGGCAACTGAACAGACAGGAGCATTAGAAAAAGCATTATCAAATGTAACTCCATTGGTAGCCATATTTTTAATATTTGGAGTATCGGCACCATTAGGAAAAAAATGATCAAGATAATGAATCGAATTATCCTCTGAAATAATCCAAACAAAATTGGGTTTACTGTTAGCAGAAATAATCTCTGTAAAAAAAACGATAACTAAAAGAAGAATAGTAGATTTCATTATTATTTTTGGAGTACACCTCAATCGGTTTAAGAACTATAATAGCATTGAGTTCAAAATGATGTATAATTAATGAGGAATATTATAAAGCCATCTAGTTAAATTTAATATCGATTCATTATGAAATACCTAATCAATTTTGTTTTAACATGTGTTTTAACTTCATTTGCAGTTGCTCAGGAGGACTGGCCACGATGGAGAGGCCCTGACCTCAGTGATCATTCACCAGACAAAGGATTACTTAAAAAATGGCCCAAGGACGGCCCAAAACAAGTTTGGTTATACAAGGATGCCGGAATCGGATATTCTGGACCAGCAATCTCAAATGGTAAATTTATAACAATGGGTGAAAGAAATGGTGCAATTCACGTGATTGCCATAGACACCAAGAATGGTAAGGAAATTTGGAATACAAAATTTGCTAAAGGCTTTAAGAATAACTGGGGAAACGGCCCAAGAGGAACTCCCACTATTGATGGAGACAAAGTTTATGCACTTGCTCCAAAAGGAGAACTTATCTGCTTAAATATTAAAAATGGTTCAAAGGTATGGAATGCGGACCTAGTGAAAAATTTTGGAGGAAAAGCGCCTTACTGGGGATTTAGTGAATCAGTATTGGTGCATGGGAATAATGTTGTAGTTACTCCTGGCGGAGCTAAAGGAGCTATAGTTGCTTTAAATAAGATAACAGGAAAACAAATTTGGCAGAGTAAAGAAATTAAAGATGGAGCTCAGTACTCTTCAATAATT
>MDSV01164334.1_pt1 | contig 11973 bp, 14 predicted proteins | sample 810851 | NCBI WGS metagenome assembly MDSV01 (sample SAMN05326640, study PRJNA326480) | marine metagenome | isolation source: seawater | place: Atlantic Ocean: North East | collected 2012 | reverse complement strand
TTATTAGCAAGAAGAATTATGAGTGAAATACCAAGATATATATTAATTAACGAATATGATGTTTCAGTAAAAAAAAATTTTTCTGGAAAAATTATTTCTTCAGCAAAAGCCCAATTAGAGGTTGATGGAAAAAAAATTTTATGTCAAGGAGAAGGAAATGGACCTGTTAACGCTTTAGATAATGCAATTAGAAAAAATGTTGATCGACTCCCTAAATATTCTAAATACTTAAAGGATCTTAAGCTGGTTGATTATAAAGTAAGAATTTTAAATACTGGAACAGAAGCAGTCACTAGAGTTTCTATTGAAAGCACAGATTCAAAAGGAAAAAATTGGTTTACTATAGGTGTTTCTACAAATATTATAGAAGCATCATTTAAAGCATTAATTGATAGTTTAGATTATAAATTGTTTAAAGATAAAGCACCTGCTAACAATTAATGAGTTTTTCTAATATTCATTTTATTTTGCACAAACCACAACTTTCAGAAAATATAGGCTCTTGTGCAAGAGCTTTAAAAAATTTTAAATTTAAAAATTTATGCGTTGTTTCACCAAGGGTTTCTTTTCCAAATGATAAAATTATTGCAACTTCGGTAGGAGCTAAAAATATAATTAAAAATACTAAAGTTTATCAAAATTTTGATAATGCTGTTAAAAATTATAATTGTGTAATAGCTACTACAACAAGAATCAGAAATAAAAATTTTAATTATTTAAATATTAAAGATTTAAAAAAAAAAGTCGATTTTACTAAAAAAGTAGCTTTTATTTTTGGTCCTGAGTCATCTGGTTTGAGCAATAATGAACTAAGTTATGCAAATTATGTAATTAAACTCCCCACAAATCCAAACTTTGGATCAATTAATATTTCTCATAGTTTAATTATTTTTTGTTATGAATTATTTAATATATTTAATAATAAAGAAAAAAAAATATTAATAAAAAAGGTAAAAATAGCAAAAAAAAAAGATTTTATTAAATTTTTTCAATTTTTAATAAATTCTTTAGACAATATAGGTTTTTTAAAACCAATTGAAAAAAAAAAAAGCATGATCGGTAATATTAAAACAATTTTTTTGAATATGAATTTATCAGAAAAGGATATACGTATTTTATCCAGTATAATTGGCTCTTTAATTAAGAAAAAAGGTTAATTGACAAATAAGCTGTTCTGCTTATAACTCTAGATTTTAAAAATGACAAAACGATTAAATTCTAAACACAAAATAGATAGAAGACTAAAAGTTAATCTTTGGGGAAGACCTAAGAGTCCTTTTAACTCTAGAGCATCTGGGCCTGGACAACATGGGGCAGCAAGATCAGCAAAACTCTCAGATTATGGTATTCAACTTCAAGCTAAACAAAAACTAAAATCTTATTATGGAAATATTAATGAAAGACAGTTTAGAAATATTTACAGAAAAGCTATTCAAAAAAAAGGTGATACAGCTGAAAATTTAATAGGACTTCTCGAAAAAAGGTTGGATGCAGTTATTTATAGAAGTAAATTTACTTTAACAGTATTTGCAGCAAGACAATTAATTAATCATGGTCATATCAAGGTTAATGGAAAAAAAGTGACCATACCAAGCTACCAATTAAAAGAAGAAGATACTATTGAACTAAGAGAACAATCTAAGAATTTAGCTAATGTTGATGTTGCTATCTTAAGCAAAGAAAGAGATGTACCAGAATATTTACAAATAGATGAAAAACAAAAATCAATTAAATTTGTAAGAACACCAAAATTTGCAGAAGTTCCATATCCAGTAATAATGGAACCAAATCTTGTGATTGAATATTATTCTAGATAATTATTAAATTGTTAAAAAGAACACATTTAGATACCATTAATAAACTAATCAAAAAAAATAGTAATTGGAAAATCTTAGATATAGGATGTGGATATTCAGCTAATGAAAATGCAACGATAATAGCTGATACTCAAGATTTAACTTTTTTCTATAAAGATAAAAATTTTATTCATTTAAAAGAAAAAAAATTACCATTTAGAGATAATGAGTTTGATTTTGTAATAGCAAGTCATGTTTTAGAACATGTCGAAGATGTCAATTTTTTTATATTAGAATTACAAAGAATCACAAAACAGGGCTATATCGAACTACCAACAAAATTAGAAGATAATTTAGTATTTGAAAATAAAAATGATCATATTTGGTCAATGACTTATAATGATGAAAAAAATGTCTTATTAATTAGCAAGAGAAATCAAATAATTGAACCGTTGTTAACTGTTTCTTCAATAAAATATTTTAATAAATATTTTAGAGATAGCCTCGTAATCGAAATTTTTTGGGAGAAAGAAATAAATTACGAAATAGTTGACGATAAAGAAAAATTATTAAAAATATCTAGAATAAAACTTTTAAAAAAATTTTTTTCAAAAAGTATAAGAAACATTTTTAAATAAATTTAGTTTTTTTTGTGCTGTATGTCTTTTTGGTTAAGTAAATTTTTAAGTTCACCTTTTTCATACATTTCTTTTATAATATCACATCCACCAATAAACTCTTTTTTAATGTACAATTGAGGTATAGTTGGCCAGTCACTAAACTCTTTAATACCATTTCTTAGATCTTCATTTTCTAGTACATTTATTCCTTTAAAGTTTACTTCTAAAATTTTAAGTATATTAGAAACAGCCATTGAAAAGCCACATTGAGGAGCATCAGCAGTTCCTTTCATAAACAAACAAACATCATTTTTTTCAATTTCATTATTAATTAGATTTTTAATATCATCATTCATTACTTTTACTCCTTTGTTAGTGTTTTAATTGATAGCGCATGTAATTCATTACCCATTTTTCCTTTTAAAGAATTATAAACCATTTTATGTTGTTCAATTTTACTTTTTCCTTTAAAAAAAGCTGAAGTGATTGTAGCTGAGTAATGGTTTTGATCACCAGCTAAATCCTGTATATCAATTGTTGCATCTGGAAAAGCTTCTATTATTAAGCTTTTAATTTCTGTTATATTCATAGACATATAATCAATTTATATACTTTTTAAACCAACTGTCATTATATTTTGATAAATCATTTACATTTATGTTAAATTCTGAGTCTAATGATAAAATATCTTTTTGAGTTGTTCCAATTTGTTCAAAAAAAACTGAATTACTATTTAATATCTCACTAAATATATCAGTATTTTTTTTTTCAATTTCAACTATATATCTACCTTGATCTTCTCCAAAAAAGTATTCCAATAAGTTAATTAAAGATTTAGGTGATTTTATTTTAGCTCCCATCTTTCCCGATATACACATTTCAGCTAAATTTATTAATATACCTCCTTGCGAGATATCATGTGCAGAAAGTAATAATTTTTTATCAATAAGTTTGATTAAAGTAGTACCATTATTTTTTTCATTAAATAAATTTACTTCAGGAGGTGGTCCTTTTTTATTTTTAAGTATTTCCCTAGCAAATAAACTTTGATTAATGTCTCCATGGGTTTTTCCAATAACAAATATTAGATTATCTTCTTTCTTAAAACTCATATTTATCATTTTTTTATAGTTTTTAATTAAACCTATACCTCCTATAGTTGGAGTTGGCTTTATACCTTTTTCATTTGTTTCGTTATAAAAAGATACATTCCCTGAGACAACAGGGAAATTTAAATATTTACTAGCTTCAGCAATACCCTCTACACACTGGACAAATTCTCCCATTATTTTTTCTTTTTCAGGGTTACCAAAATTTAAACAATTAGTTATAGCCATAGGAGTGGCTCCAACCGATATTAAATTTCTCCAACTTTCACATACCACTTGTTTACCACCCGTTAATGGGTGTGCATAAGAGTATACAGAGGAAGAATCCAGAGTTGCAGCAACAGCTTTATTAGATTTATGAATACGAACTACACCAGAGTCTCCCCCAGGTTTTTGAATAGTGTCACCCATGACTGTATGATCATACTGACTCCAAATCCACTTTTTATTTGAAATAGTAGGGTGTTCTAATAATTTTTTTAAAACATCAATTATTTTCAATTTATTTATTCTCTTTTTGTCAAATTTTTGTTTCTTAGGAAGCTTTATGCTTTTCCACTTTCTTTCATAAATTGGTGCTTCTGTTGATAATAGATTAATAGGAATTTCAGCAACTTTCTTTTGATTATAGTTTAGTATTAATTTTTTTGTATCAGTAGTTTTTCCAATTACAGCAAAATCTAAACCCCATTTATCAAATATTTTTTTAGCTTTTTCTTCTTCTTCAGAATTTAATATTATTAACATTCTTTCTTGACTTTCTGACAACATCATTTCGTATGGAGACATATTTGACTCTCTACAGGGCACTTTATTTAAATTTAATTCTATACCCAAGTCTCCTTTTGCTGCCATTTCTACACTTGAAGAAGTGAGTCCGGCAGCACCCATATCTTGAATTGCAATAATAGATTTATCCTTCATTAATTCTTGGCAGGCTTCCAATAAAAGCTTTTCCGTAAAAGGATCTCCAACTTGTACAGTTGGTTTTTTTTCCTCAACCTTGTCATCAAATTTTGCTGAAGCCATACTAGCGCCATGTATTCCATCTCTGCCAGTTTTAGAACCAACATAAATAACTGGTTTATTTAATCCAGCAGCCTTTGAATAAAATATCTTATCTTTTTTTGTTAATCCAACTGACATTGCATTAACTAGAATATTTCCGTTATAAGATTCATCAAAATGTGTTTCGCCCCCAATAGTAGGAATACCGATACAATTTCCATAACCACCAATTCCTTTTACAACTCCATCTAATAAATTTTTAGTTTTTGGATAGTTTGGAGATCCAAAATGAATAGAATTTAAGTTAGCTATAGGTCTGGCTCCCATAGTAAAAACATCTCTTAAGATACCACCAACACCTGTTGCAGCACCTTGATAGGGTTCTATATACGAAGGATGATTATGACTTTCAACTTTAAATACAACCGCGTCGTCATCATCAAAGTTTATAACTCCAGCATTTTCACCTGGACCTTGGATTACCACTTTTCCTTTTATAGGTAATTTTTTTAAATGTATTTTTGAAGATTTATAAGAACAGTGTTCATTCCACATAGCAGAAAATATTCCTAGCTCAGTAAAATTTGGATTTCTTTTTAGTAAGCTACATATTTTACTATATTCTTTTTTTGTTAAACCATGTTTTTCAATTATTTCATTAGTAATTTTCATTTTACTTTTTAGAAATTAAATCTTGAAAGAAAAGCGAACCATCTTCTCCACTTAAAAAAGAATCTATCATTCTTTCAGGATGAGGCATCATGCCTAAAACGTTCTTATTTTCATTGTATATACCAGCAATATTTCTTATAGATCCATTAGGGTTATAGTCATCAGAAATTTTTCCATCTTTTCCACTATACAAAAGCGCTATTTGATTATTATCTTCAATTTTTTTTAACTGTTCACCATCAGTAAAGTAACAGCCATCATTATGTGCAATTGTAAGTTCGATTGTATTTTTTTTAATATTTTTAAAAAAATACTTTGATTTATTATTTATTTTTAAAAAAACATTGGTACAAATAAATCTTAAATATTTATTTCTTAACAGTACACCAGGTAACAAACCAGATTCTGTTAATAGTTGGAAACCATTACAAATACCAAGAACCAAACCACCATTATTAGCAAAACTAATAACTTCTTTCATTATTCTTGATTTTGCAGCAATAGAGCCACATCTTAAATAATCACCATATGAAAAACCACCTGGGATAACAATTAAGTCAGTTTTTGGAAGCTTCACATCATTGTGCCATACCATAGTATTTTTAAACCCAAATTTTTCTAAAGCTACGGCCATATCTCTATCACAATTTGAACCTGGAAATATAATGATTGAAGATAACATTGTAATATTAAATTTTTTCAACAATACGATATTCTTCGATTACTAAATTTGCTAAAAGTTTTTTACAAATTTCTTCAGCCTTAATTTTAGCTTTCTCAAAATTTTTTTCATTAATATCAATTTCAAAGTACTTACCTTGTCGAACACTTTTGATGTTTGAAAAGTTATTATTTTCCAATGTTTGATGTATAACTTTACCTTGTGGGTCAAGTACAGCTTTCTTTAAAGTAACTATTATTGAAATTTTCAATTTATTTCTTTTTATTTTTAACTTCAGTTGGTTTACCAAATTTAACTTCACTTACATTTGATTGTTCATGCAAAATATTTAGTCTTCTTGCAACTTCTGTATAAGCAGGTATTAAATTTCCTAAATCTTTTCTAAATCTATCTTTATCTAATTTTTCATCACTAGTAACATCCCATAATCTACAAGTGTCAGGACTAATTTCGTCGGCTAAAATTATCTGTTTTTTTCCAGTTCTTGTTTTTCCAAATTCAAGTTTAAAATCTACCAACTTGATACCAACACCCCTAAATAATCCTTGCATAAAATCATTAATTCTAAAGCATTGCTCAGTAATCCAATCTAGTTCCATCTTTGTAGCCCAGTTAAAAGCATATATGTGTTCTCTAGCAATTAAAGGGTCTCCTAGAGCATCATCTTTGTAACAAAATTCAATTAATGGACTTTCAAGTACAGTTCCATCTTTAATACCCAGTCTTTTTGTTATGGAGCCAGTAGCTATATTTCTAATAATGAATTCGATTGGTATAATGTCTACTAGTTTAATTAACTGTTCTCTCATATTTAGTCTTTTAATTAAATGTGTTTTAATTCCTATACCTTCTAAACTTTTCAAAATATGTTCAGAGATTCTGTTATTAAGGACTCCCTTACCATCAATAGTTGATTTTTTAAGATTATTAAATGCGGTAGCATGATCTTTAAAATGTTGTATAGCAGTACTAGAGTCAGGACCTGAGTAAACTATTTTTGCCTTTCCCTCGTATAATTTCTTACCTTTTTTCATATTTAACTAAATACTCTTTTAAAAATAAAACTAATCTTTTTTGTATGATAGGATAAATCAAATATTTTATTCAATTTTTCATGGTTTATTTTTTTTGTTAATTTTTTATCTTTTTTTAAACTTCTTAACAAAGTTATATTATTCAACCAAGAATTTTTTGTATGTTTTTGAACTATTTTATAAGCCTGTTCTCTAGCAATTCCATTTTTAGTTAATTCAATCATAACTTGTTGTGAAAAAATTAAACCTTTTGTTAAATTTAAGTTATTCATCATTTTTTTAGGATATACATTCATATTTTTTAAGATATTTTTCATTCTGACTAGTGCAAAATCTAATGTAATAGTTGCATCAGGACCAATATTTCTCTCAACACTAGAATGCGATATATCTCTTTCATGCCATAAAGCTATATTTTCTAAAGCAGGAACAACGTAGCTTCTAACTAATCTAGAAAGCCCAGTAAGATTTTCACTTAAAATAGGATTTTTTTTATGAGGCATAGCTGAAGATCCTTTCTGGTCTTTCGAAAAAAATTCTGAGATTTCCTGAACTTCAGTTCGCTGTAAGTGTCTTATTTCAGTTGAAACTCTTTCTATAGATCCCGCAATAATAGCTAGAATAGAAAAGTAATATGCATGACGATCTCTTGGAATCACCTGAGTAGATATTGGTTCAACTTTTAATTTTAATTTTTTTGCAACGTAACCTTCAATTCTTGGATCAATATTGGCAAAAGTACCTACCGCTCCTGATATGGCACATGTAGATATTTCATCCATGGCTCTTAAAAGTCTTTGTTTATTTCTTTTAAATTCCACATAGTACGAAGCTAACTTAAGTCCGAATGTAATTGGTTCAGCGTGTATACCGTGACTTCTACCTATACAAAGAGTATCCTTATATTTTTTTGCCTGTTTTTTAAGTATAACCAATATATCGTCAATATCTTTTAGTAATATTTTTCCAGATTGAAGTAATTGTATATTGAAACAAGTATCTAATACATCTGATGAAGTCATTCCCTGGTGAAGAAACCTACCTTTTAAACCAACTTGTTCAGTTATTGAAGTTAGAAAAGCAATCACATCATGTTTAACTTTACTCTCTATATTATGAATTCTATTAACTTTAATTTTAGCTTTTTTTTTAATACTTGAAGAAACTCCTTTTGGAATGATTTTTAGTTTTTCCATTCCTTCAGCAGCTGCAAGCTCTATATTTAACCAAATTTTATATTTATTGTATTCATCCCATATACTAACTAATTCTTTTCTAGAGTATCTTTTAATCATTTTAATAGGGTGGTTGCGTTAAGTTAATAGCAGATTCTGTAAATATTTCATACCCATCATTTGTTACACCAATTGTATGTTCAAATTGTGCTGACAATGATTTATCTTTAGTTACAGCTGTCCAGCCATCATTTAAAATTTTAACATCATATTTGCCTACATTAACCATTGGTTCAATTGTAAAAGTCATTCCTTCAACAAGAGACATGCCTGTATCTTTTTTTCCATAATGAAGAATATTTGGCTCAGTATGAAAAGATGTACCAGTTCCATGGCCACAAAAATCTCTAACTATTGAAAATCCTCTTTCCTCAACATAATGCTGAATAGTGTTACCTATAGTTCCAAGTTTAATTCCTGGTTTAACCAAACTTATTGCTTTCATCATAGATTCATAAGTAGTTTTGATTAAATTTTTTGACTTAACAGATACATCACCTACATAAAACATTCTACTTGTATCACCATGATGTCCATTTACAATTGCAGTAATATCAATATTTAATATATCATTTTCATTAAGAATTTTTTCAGAAGGTATACCGTGACAAACAATATGATTAACAGAAGTACAAATTGACTTTGGAAAACCTCTATAAAAAAGTGGAGCTGAATAACCTCCATTATCCATAATAAACTGATAACAAATATCATCAAGATAGTTGGTACTAACTCCTGGTTTAATAAAAAAAGTTATTTCATCTAATGTTTTTGCAGCGAGGTTACCAGCAACCCTCATCTTTTCAAACTTTTCTAGATAATCAGTCATTAATAATTTTTATTTTTTTTTCTATCTTAATTTCTTTTGAATTTATCTTGCAACGATATACCAAAAAATTAACACCAGCTTTTTTAGCAAGTATATAATTTTTATAATATTCTTCATCAATATCTTTTGCTACTTTAAAATTCTCTATACCCTGTATTTGAATTAAAAATAATAGATATGTTTTATAACCTTTTTTTGTAGCTTCAATAAGGGTTTTTAAATGTTTAGAACCTCTTGATGTAATTGCATCAGGAAATTCAGCGATCTTTTTATTTCTAAATAAAGTAACATTTTTTACCTCAACAAAAATTTTATGTTTATTTTTTTCAATTAAAAAATCAAATCTTGTTTCTTTATTAAAGAAAACTTCAGGTTTAATATTATTGTAATTTGTTATTTCTTTAATAAGGTTATTTGATAGACCGTGATATGCAATTTTATTTGCTAAATGTGTATTTACACCTACTAAATTTTTTTTGGCTTTGATGATTTCTAAAGTGTACTTTAATTTTCTTTTAGGGTCATTGTTCTTAGAAATAAAAACTTCATTACCTTTGTCTAAAAGTCCCATCATAGACCCTGTATTTGGACAATGTGCAGTTATCACTTCTTTATTTAGTTTAATATCAACAAAAAATCTTTTATATCTTTTGACAAGTTTACCTTTTAGTAAATTTTTGGTAAATTTCATACTGAATTGTATATTTAAAAATGATAAAAAACACAAAAGTAAATGCCGCAATATTAATTATTGGTAATGAAATTCTTTCAGGAAGAACTCAGGATACTAATACAAGTACTATAGCATTATGGTTAAATTCTATTGGAGTTAATGTTAAAGAAGTAAGAGTTATTCCTGATTTAGAAAACATAATTGTTGACTCAGTGAATTTGTTAAGAAAATCGAATAATTACGTTTTTACAACTGGTGGTATAGGTCCAACTCACGATGATATAACCGCTCAATCTATTTCAAAAGCATTCAATCTTAATTATGAGATTCATAAAAAAGCATTTAAAATTTTAGAAGCCTATTATAAACCAGGTGAGTTTAATGAAGGTCGACAAAAAATGATTTGGATGCCAAAGGATGCTAAATTAATTTTAAACCCAACTAGTGGTGCACCGGGGTTTAGTGTGGAAAATGTATTTTGCTTACCAGGCGTACCCTCAATATTAAAATCAATGCTTGGTGGTTTAAAAAACCAAATCGTTGGAGGTGATCCTATATTAAGTCACACAATTAGTTTGAGAACTGTTGAAAGTGAAATTTCAAAGTCACTAACAAGTGTTCAAGAAAATAATAAAGATGTCGAAATTGGAAGTTATCCCTTTTTTCAAGCAGGTAAATTAGGTGTCTCAATCGTAATACGTTCAGAAGATCAATCAAAAATTGATCTTTGCAATTCCCAAATACTACATTTTGTTAATAAAAAAAAAATTGAAGTTGTAGATAGATAAATTTATGCTTTATTTTGCTTATGGAAGTAATTTACACCACTTTCAAATGAAACGCAGATGTAAAGATAGCATATTTATAAAAAAAATTAATTTAAAAAATTTTAGACTTACTTTTAGAAGTAAATATAGGGCAGCTGATATAGAAAAAAAAAAAAATTTTTTTGTACCTGGGGCATTGTATAAAATTTCCAAAACAGATGAAAAAAAATTAGATGTTTATGAAGATTTTCCAATACTTTATAAAAAATTCTATTTTTATTATTATGGAAAAAAAGTAATGACTTATACAATGACCAAAAAAACTTCATTTAGATATCCGACTACTCGTTATTTAAATATTGTAAAACAGGGATATAAAGATTGTAAACTTAATAGCAAGGTTCTTAAAATAGCTTTAACAGTATTTTAATTATAATTTTATAGAATGAAGAAAAATATTGTCCTTTTAATTTTTTCATTATTTTTTTCATTATTTTTAATAGAAATAATATTAATATTTAAAGGTACGTACGTAAGTTTAACAAAAAATAAACTTGTACCATCTGCAGCTCTTTATGAAAGACCAAGCTCATCATTTCAAAAAGTAAAGCATCCAGATTTAAATTATTTAACTTCAAATTATTTTGATGAAAATGGTGTTAAAAATTATTCAAATATTCCAACTAACAAAAAGAAAAATATTATCGGTTTTTTTGGAGATAGTTTTACTGAAAATATTAATATAAAAAAGGATTTTGAATTTTCCAATATTTTAAATAAAGTTACCTCAGATCATGAGGTAGTTAATTATGGTGTAGGTGGTTATGCCTTAGATCAATCATTTATTAGATATCTCAAATATCAAAAAAATAATTTTAAACATATTTTTTATTTATTTATGCCAGGTGATCAAGTATCAAGTTCAAATTTAATTGAGTTCAAAGATAATACATTTATAATTAAAGAACCATCTATTGGTAGCTTTTTTAAAATTCTTGGAAAACTCAATATATCATACTTAATTTTTGATGTTTATTATTTAGTAAGAAGCAAACTTTTTAGTCATTATACTTTGATTGATAAATCAAACTATAGTGGTTTTTTTGCAAATAAAATTTACAGAGGTTTATATAACTATAATAAACATTCAGAACTCAGTAAATGGTATAAAGAATTATACAGAGACAGCAAACATATTAATCAGTTTTATTTTCTACTTAAATTTTTTAATGATGAAGTAAAAAAAAACAATTCAAATTTTTATGTATTGGTTTACCCAGAAAAAGAACATGTACTTTATTTTAAGAAAGCTATTAAGAATAGAGAAAATGAAATAAATTATTTTATTTTAGATAAGAAATTTCAAACAAATATTAAGACAAAAAAAGGAGATGGTTCATATAAATATTTAAAAACAAATCTTGAATTTAAAAATGATAACCATTGGAATGAATATGGAAATTTAGAATTTACAAAATATTTACTTAATATATTTAATGAATTAAATATTACATTTGAGCATATTGATTTTAAAAAAAAAGAAAAAGA
>MDSV01142108.1_pt1 | contig 11974 bp, 6 predicted proteins | sample 810851 | NCBI WGS metagenome assembly MDSV01 (sample SAMN05326640, study PRJNA326480) | marine metagenome | isolation source: seawater | place: Atlantic Ocean: North East | collected 2012 | reverse complement strand
CCTTTCTCGAAATAGCTGCATCGATCACGAGAGAAGAAACAATTGACATATTTCTTAATTCAACTAATTTTCTTGTTGGTTTTGAACTTCTCCAGATTCGGTCAATTTCTTCACCGATATGGAGAACTTTCCGTTGTGCTCTTTGAAGCCGTTCGTTTCTTCGAACAAGACCTACATCGTCTGACATAATTGTCTGTAATGCCTCACGATCTGCCTTTAGTGGAGCGTGTTCTATCAAATCTTCAAGACCATTAGCTCTCCAAAGTGGAACTTCAGTATCAATTTGTTTGTTTTTCTCAGTCTCAGCAATTGCATTTTTTAGTGCCCGATGCGTCATTACAATCGCTTCAAGCAGGCTGTTTGATGCCAATCGATTCGCTCCATGAAGGCCTGTACATGCGACTTCTCCAACTGCAAAAAGTCCCTTGTAGATAGATCCATCAAATGTCTTGCATTGTCCTCTACTATCTACTTCAATCCCTCCTACAATGTAATGTGCAGCTGGAGTGACTGGAATTGGATCCGGTCCTAATTCTAAGCCATATTTGGCTAATCTTTCATTTATTGTCGGAAATCTACTTTTCAGGTTTTCTCCATCTAGATGTTCAGTTACAAGAACCACATGCTTGTCTCCACTTTTTTTGAGGACGCGATCTGTAGACCTAGCAACAATATCTCTGGTGGCTAAAGATCCTCTAGGGTCAATAGATTTCATGTAAGAAAAATAATCAGGATTTTTCCTTGATTTTCGATACTCTTGTGATCCTTCTAAGGTCATTAAAATTGCTCCAGCACCTCGAAGAGCTTCTGTAATTAGGAATGGTTGTTCGCCTGGCATTGCTAATGCGGTTGGGTGAAATTGAATAAATTCCATATGTGTAGTTTTTACAGAAGCTCGATGCGCCATTGCAATCCCATCTCCTGTGGCTACAGATGGATTCGTAGTTTCTCTCCACAGTTTTCCTGCTCCTCCTGTTGCAAGAATTAACGCCTTACAGACAATTGAATGTACTTCTCCTTCGGGGTCTAAACACCATATTCCTCTGATTCCTTCTCTTGGAGAATTTTGTTTTTCTAAAATTAAATCTACAGCCATCCATCCTTCTAAAATTGCCACCTTTTCTTGATGTAATCGATTAATCAGAGTACTTTCAATTGCTGCTCCAGTCCTATCTTTAACATGTAGAATCCTCTTTTCCTGATGCCCTCCTTCCTTAACTAAGTCAAAATTCCCATCAGAAGCACGGTCGAAGATCACTCCTTCATTAATGAGAGATTGAATTCGATCTGCCGCTTCAAGAACAACACTTCTGACTACATCTTCATCACATAGTCCATCTCCTGCATCGAGAGTATCTTGGATATGCTTTTCAATAGACTCTTCATTTGTTGTATCTAGGACTCCTGCAATCCCTCCTTGAGCCCAATTTGTAGATGAGTCCTCGAGTTGCTTTTTAGTGACTAAAGCGACATTTCTACCTTCTCTTGCTAGGCCTACAGCCATGGTGAGTCCTGCAATTCCTGAGCCGACTACGACGGCGTCAAACTGCATCACCCTCTGCACCATGTGGTTTCGTACTGGCAATCTCGCATGAAGATTCGTGCAGATGGTGCCTTTTTTTGCGATAGCGTGAATAGCCTATTCTTTGCATGATGACCTGTGTCCAAGGCATCTCGATTAGTTCTAGCCGTTTTTGGGTGTTTTCTTTTGTTTATTGTAATCTGGAATGTCGAGTATGGATTATGGACTGAAGAAGAGACTTCAATTAACCAGAAAGTAGATCTTATTGGATTAGCCACGTTTTCTTGCACTGAATCAAATATCTCTGATCAAATAGAAAATTCTGGACAATCTTCATGTTTGCATCCTTTGGGTAGTTATGCTCTCCCAGATATTTTGGTAGGTGGATTAGGCTTAATTTTAGGATTTATTGGCTTGTCGTCTGCTCTTAATCTTAGATTAAGTTCCAAAGGACAATCCAGAAGGAAATCGTGGGGGCTAATGATTGGGGGCGCGATATTAGCAGTGTTTGGGGTAATGGATATTATCGGGATATCCAATCCGAGCGGTTCAAGTGTTGAATGGGGAGCGATAATTGGCATCCCTTCTTTGATTGTGAATTTATTTTTGATAATCATTGGAATTGTTTTATTCCGTAGAGGTTCAACCAATCATGCTCAAATTTTCACTAAAACGTCGTCGAGTAGAATCAGTTTTCGTGGGAAGATGGAATTAGAAGGAACGGATATGAGCGTAGGACAAATGCGTAGAATATTGGGTTTAGATATTTTAGAAGATGTATTTCAATTAGGTTCTTCCGATGAATTTGAAGAAAAAGTTGGACGAGTATGTCATTATTGTAGTGGCTCAGGTTGTTCGGAATGTGGTTCTTCAGGTTCAATGTGATTCGGCGTTGATTAGCAGTGCTTCAAAACGAACGTAATTACTATCTCTGACCGTGTTGATTTAAGTGTCCTCAGGTTTGCTGTAAGCCATCGAGGTGCTCGATTATGGATGGGATTATGAGGTGGAACGATGCATCTGAAAAGAATTGAACTTGAAAATTTCAAATCTTTCATGGGTGAATTGGTGATAGATTTAGAGGAAGGATTTACTGCAATCACTGGTCCTAATGGTTCGGGTAAATCGAATAGCGGCGATGCAATTCAGTTCGTTTTAGGTACGCGTTCAACGAAGTCCCTTAGAGCTCAAAATGTTAAGGAATTAATATTCAATGGAGGAAGTAGAAGTAAGCCTGCAAAATCTTGTATGGTCACTCTAATTTTTGATAATCCGCCCAATGATTCTGGAGAAAGACGTTTGAAGGTTGATGCGGAGGAAGTATGCTTCACTCGTGCAGTCAAACTCAATTCAAAAGGAGCAGCTGTTTCAGCATATAGGCTAAATGATCGTCCATCCTCTAGTACTGAATTTAGGAGATTATTGATTGAGGCAGGAGCACGAGGAGATGGCTACAACATTGTCCTTCAAGGCGATGTCGCTAGTCTTTCCACCATGACCCCTCTAGAGAGAAGAAGGGTTCTGGAAGATGTAGCAGGAGTTACCCAATACGATGAAGAGTTGAGAAAGGCAGACCGTCAAAGGAAACAAGTTGAGTCCCAATTAGAAATGATAGATGTCTTTGAGAATCAACAGATTGATCGTATTGAAAGTCTAGAAAAAGAGAGAGAGAAGGCATTGAAGTATCGAGATTTAATCCAGGATCTCCAAGAATCCAAATCTTTGTTGATGCAATCTAAACATAGAGCACAATTTGAAGAAATTCGAATGTTAGGCGAAGAGAGGACACGTTACATTTCTTCTTCCGAAGAACTCAAAGATTCGTGCGAAACCTCGGAACTTAGAGTTCAATTTCTGGATGATGAGATAGTACGAATTCAAAGAGAGATGAATGCTTTACTTGGTTCTTCAGAACGTGGAACTTTGGAACGAATCAGGCGTCTTGAGATAGACATCGAAGCAGCAGGAGACAAAGTCCTCGAATTAAAAAATTCATCAGAAAGAGCATTAGTTGAGGCTAAAACCCTAGAGAAAGAAATTAGTCAAGCAAAAGAATCGATATTGAAACATCTTTCGGCAATAGAGGATGCTGAAAATCGTTTAACAAATGCTAAATTAGATATGCAGAAGGCAAAAACAGACGAATCAGATGCAAGGAAAGCCATGGAACAAGGCGATAAGGCCACAATGGATCTGAATAGATCTTATGGGAAGGCAGTAAATGAGGCTACCAAATTATCAGATAGTCTTCAAGTTCAAACTTTACAAACTGAGAGAGCACGCCAGTCTGCTGATATTGTCCATGGACAAGTTGCAGAATTACAAGATTCTCACAGGGATGCAGAGATGGAAGTATCCGATTTAGAGATGGAATTAGAAGATTTTGGAGGAGTAGATTCTGGCGAAGAGCGTAAAAAATTAGGTCAAGAATTAATACGATTGCAAAAAGCTGAAACAACCCTGCGTCAAGAAGAGATCGGTGCTAAAAATGCTAGAAATGATGCAGAAAGACAACTTATTCGTGTCCGCCAAGAAATGGAACAAAAGTCAGGTAGATCTTCTCATCAAGCTCAGGCAGTCAAGGCAATATGTGGAATGAGAGATTCCGGAGAAATTGATGGAATTTTAGGGCCACTAAATGAATTATGTGTCCCCAAGGATGATTCTCATGCTCTGGCTCTATCTCATGCTTTAGGCGGAGGGATGAATCACATTGTTGTTAGAGATGATGAAGTTGCTTCAATGTGTATCCGTCGTCTAAAGGAGGGTCGTCTAGGGCGAGCAGTTTTCTTACCACTTAACAAAATGCAAGTAAGACGTGCTGGAGGCCGTGCGTTAATGGTCTCTAGACAAAGCGGAGTAGTAGGTTTTGCAGCGGACCTTTTAGATTATAATTCAGAAATTGAAAATGCAGTTAGAACTGCAGTTAGAGACACATTGATTGTCCAGAATATGGATGTCGCTAGAGGGAATATGGGTGGCGTTCGCATGGTAACGTTAGATGGCACAGTTTTCGAAGCATCTGGTGCAATGGTGGGAGGAGTTAGTCGTACCCCTTCATCATCATTTGGTGGTGGTAAAGCACTAGGTTTATCCATTGTTGAAAAAGCATCTTCTGCGCTTGATTCTGCTGAGATATTACACATGACTGTTCAATCTGCAGTACAGAAGAATCAAGAATCTCAACAAGAAATCAGAACTCGTATCAATTCTTTAACTCAAGAAGATGGTTCAATGCGTGCTAGAGAGATTAAGGGTGACTTGGAAAGAGCACGTTCCAGACAATCTGACATAAAGAAGAGACTAAATGATGCACAAATAGAATTGAAAAAGAAGGCAAAAGAAGTCGAAAATTCTGAAATTGCTTCTGCAAAAGCAGAAGCCGAGCATCTTGCTGCTATTTCTAATCGAGATGAACTAATGGAACGATTGCGTTCCCAGACTCCTGAACATTTGTCTAAGCGACTAAGGGATGCTCAAGAGGCTTTTACAGAAGCATCAAGAGTGTCAATTCAGGCTGAATCCTCCTTGTCAACAAGTAAGGAAAGACTCGATATTATTCAAGGAGAAGTGCAAAAATTAGAGCACAGAGAAGAGGAATCTCGTTCCCTTGCTCAAGAAAATGAAAACCAAATTAAGGAATTAGAATCCAAGAGAGAAGAGTGGGGAGAAGAACTCGAAGGACTACGAGAAATACATTCTCAGGTAAGTGAAGAACAGAAAGAATTAGACGAGCAAAGAATGGAATTTGTTGAAGAACGAGCGACATTGCGTGCTAATCTAGAGTCAATGAATTCAAAACGAATAACAATGATGGCAAGAATCACAGAGCTTAATTCAGAGATTGATAGAAAACACTCTGTCCTCAAGGATTTATCCGTTGAAATGTCTCAAATGAACATCTCAATTCCTGAAGAAGGAGATAGTATTCCTGCATTTACACAAATTGAATCAAAGGTAAGAGGATTAGAGCGAAGGATTAGCCAAATTGGAAATGTAAACCAACTTGCCATAGAACAATATGATGAAGCAGCAGCTAGAGTTGAGCAACTCCGTCAAGACGCCTCATCATTAAGAGATAGACGAACACGTTTGATTGAAATTGCTGATCAACTAGAATCTGAACGACGTTTAAGGCTCACAGAAGTATTGAACCAAGTAGCAACGAATTTCTCAAGAGTCTATCAAATTCTTCAGCCTGGAGGAAAAGGAGATCTAAAGCTTGAAAATCCAGATAATCCTTTCACAGGAGGTTTAGAAATGTGGGCTCAACCACCCGGTAAGAGCAATAAAACCCGCTTGAACCTTCTTTCAGGTGGTGAAAAATCAATGGCTGCCTTGGCCCTTATCTTTGCCATTCAAGATTTCGAACCTTCTCCGTTCTACTATTTCGATGAAGTTGATCAAAACTTGGATTCCTTCAATGCTGAAAGTATTGCTAAACTATGTCGACTTAGAAGTGGACGTGCCCAATTTATTATGGTTACATTAAGGAAGGTAAGTCTCCAAATGGCAGATCATCACATTGGTGTTACTCATGGTGGAGATGGATGTAGTCGATTAATCATGAATTTCGATAGAGATGCTGCAGTTGAGATGGGTGCAGCTGCTGAAGCTGAATTAGAGGCTCAAAAGAAGATTGCAGAAGAAAAAGAAAACATGGTCGAATTACCAAATCCTCAGAATCGTCCTATGGTGCCTGAACCGTTGCAGAATCCGGAAAGTCTTGGAGGAATTAGAGAAGAAGAATCTTCTGAAGATGATCACTCTTCCTTGGGATTATTGGGGGATAGGGCAGCCGATACGAAAGAGGATTTGGATGAAAAATTGGATTGGGAAAACCGTCTCGAAGAGGCAGATGCGACTGAAAAATTGGCAGAAACATCTGAGCAAATTTCAGAAGATGAGAATTTGTTAAAGGAGTGAGGTGACTGAATGGATATCCTCGATTCTCATCATTTACGTTCTGATATTGTAAATCGATTGTTAGGTGGAGAAGAAGATGAAGCTATTTCTCCATTTATCGATAGATTAGTAGAAATCGCTGAAATGGAAAATGGGGAACATCAGATGTTGGTAGATCCGATAGATAGGTCAATAGCGCTAGTATTCCAGCTCTTTCAGACTGAATCCTTAGATGCTTGGGATGTCGACCTTTCTACCTTCATTGATTTATTCAGTGAGAGAATAAAGACAGCAGAAAATATCGATTTGCCTAGTTGTGGACGATTGATAAGAATGGCATGGTCGATTCTACATGCTCAAACATTTACTCTAATCGAACGCCACGAGCGTTGGGAAGAAGAATTGTTAGAAGATGATTGGACTATGGATATTGGTTGGGAAAGTGAATTGAATGATGATGAGTATTCATTTTCAGTTAATGTGTTGACTGGACAAGCAAAAGATGCTTTGCCAAATTTGTTTGAAGGTAGGATTCGTAGGACTACCGAATCAAGGCCTATTACTCTCTCTGAAATGCTATTTTCATTGAAAGGAGCTCATGATGATGCTAGAGAGAGGCAACTTCGTGAGCAAGCAAGAGTTCGTCATCAAGCCGAGGTTGCCGAGGCAATGGCTAATGTATCCTCTAGAATACATAGAGAGAATCTTGAAGATGATATTCGACGTTGTTGGTCTGCAATGAGGGATATAGGTCGAAATGGCGCTCCAGTTGAATTAGAATCAATTCGTGAGCATTTGAAAGCATTAGCCATAGAAGAAGGGGCAAATCAGGATGAAGCGAGCATAGAAGGCGAGATTTCAGGATTTGTGGCATCTCTTTTTCTCACACATCGAGGTTTTGCAGAAGTATGGCAGATGGGAAAAGCTTCAGAGGGCCGTATTTTCATCAAAGATCGATGGCCTTCTTCATCTTCTTATGACGAAGCAAGACTTCAGATTGCCGAAGAACGTGGTATTTCCTTGGTGGAGGTAGAAGCATGAGTGACCCTGGGGCTGATGCTATTGTGGAAGCATTACTCTTTTGCTCAGGCAGGTCTCTCAGTTGCTCCGAATTAGCGTCACAGTCATCCATGGATGAAGAACAGGTTGTGAAGTCTCTCGATAATCTAAGAGGTCAATATAGACGTCGTAGAGGAAATGCTCTCCAAATCGTAGAAGTAGGTGGTAGATGGTCTATGGAAGTCGATCCTCGTCTTTCACCATATTTGCCTTCAGAATTAAGGGGGGATATTCCTGAGAGGCTTCAACGAGCCGCAGCACTAATTGCTTATCACCAACCTATGATGCAAAGTGATTTGGTTAGTATGATGGGGCCTATTGCCTATGATTACGTACGTTCTTTAGCCCGATTAGGATTAGTAGATAGGCGTAGAAAAGGAAATACAAGACGTTTGCAAACTACTAGATATTTTGCAGAACGTTTCCAATGCCCTCATACTGAGCCTAAGAAAGTCAAAGAATGGTTTAGGCAACAGGCTGAGGAAAATGGTATTTCGTCACAAGCATTGGTTGATTCTATTCGAGAGTTAGATCCTCAGGTAGGAGATATGGACGTAATTCCTGATTCTGACGGGACAGAAGAGGATATCGAAGATCAAGATTGATTTCGATATTGTTCTAATTTTGCATCTACTAGAGATTGAGTAATGTTGCCTCCTTCTTGACGTACAGCATTTGCTACATCGTCTACTTCATCCGCTGTCGCTCCAGCACTCATCACCATATTCCTCAAATGCAGCCTCATGTGGCCTTCTTGGATACCTTTTGTGGCAAGTGCTCTCATAGCTCCCAGGTTTTGTGCAAGTCCCGCACAAACCATTAATCCGGCTAATTCTTGTGCGGAATTTGATTTTGTTAATTCAAGGTTTAATCGGGCTACTGGATGTATTTTCGATGCTCCACCTACAATTCCAACAGCAATAGGAATCTCGATAGATCCATTAATCCATCCTTGTTCATCAATCCACCAGCGAGTCATGGAGCGATATCGCCCAGTAACTGCAGCATATGCATGGGCTCCGGCTTCAATTGCTCTCCAATCTTGTCCGCAAGCTAATCCAATTGGAGATATTGCATTCATAATCCCTTTATTGTGGGTTGCTGCTCTCCAAGGATCGGCATCTGCAAAATGGTAGGCAAGGATGATGTCGTTGATTATTTCAGTCCCTTCAGATGCATTTCCATTAGAAGAAATTGCTTGAGGAGATAATTTTACTGATGCTCTTGCAAGTCTTTTTGTTGCTAAATTAGATAGAATTCTGAGTAAAACTCTACCTCCAGTAATATTTTCTAACCATGGCGCTGCTCTTTCTGCCATTGTATTGACTGCATTTGCTCCCATTGCATCCCTTGTATCTACGATTAAGTGTACGACCAACATCGTTTGAGATTCACTTTCTATGATCCTACACTCAATATCTTTACATCCACCTCCTAATCGAATCATTGTTGACTCAATATCATTGCATTTTTCGATTAATTCTTCTTTCTTTTCTTCAATAGATTGAATTGCATTATTTATATCGTCAATATTGAGTATTTGTAATTGCCCAATCATTAGTGGAGGGTCAACATTCGTAGTGAATCCTCCGCATTGGTATGCCCTTTTGGCGATATTACTCGCTGCAGCAACAATACTTGACTCTTCTACACAGAATGGAATGAACTTGGCTTCTCCATCTATCAAGAAGTTCATTCCAATACCTACAGGTAACGACAACTGTCCCACTACATTCTCAATCATTCTATTTGCAGTATCTTGGTCTAACGATTCGGGATTAATCCAAGGATGAAAATGTGTTGGACTTAGAGATAGAGCATTAGCTATTGCTTGATGTCTTTCTTCCATTGTAAGTGAGTAGAATCCACTAATTCGACTATCCATTGATGTGCCCCATTCATATGTAGCGTGGAGTGACTTGGATATGTCCCTTGTTATTTCAGACTAGCAAAAATCTACTATTCTGTTTCAATAAACGAACATTTTTGACGAATAGTCTCCAATCCCCCTTCAGATATGGAAGAAGACTGGAACGATTTAGCTCAAAGTGAAAATGATGAACCTAAATTAGTGACTCAGATTATCCTCATTGTAGTAGTTGCAGTCATGGTAATGGTATTCTTCCTAGGAATGTGATTATTCCCATTTATTCGACTGTTTGATAAGAGTACCACTATTGATCACATGTTCTGGTAAATACTCTGTTGCAATTAGTGAATGAACAGCTACTGGAGGACACTTAACATCATTCTTTGATGTTAAAATCCACTAATTCACGTGTTTAACGCTTCTAATAAATGCGTTAATATGCGTTACCATCTGTTAAGATGATTTTTTAATATCATCAGATGTCTATCTTTTTCTTCCCGGCCACTTCAAAAATATCTTGAAAAGTCAAAAAATAAATGTGAATTTGTGTGAATTCTTTATATCTTGTTCTTGATGCGTCTATGATGTCTGGTACTGAGTACTTGCCTAGTGGTCCCTACGTGCGGGGAAATCCATTTACTCAGCTTCCCCTGGAACATGATAGTAAAACTCACTTAGTGGGTAGAGAAGCGATCGTGACTCCTCTAGCCTCTCAGATGATTAATGGTACATCTGGCATTCATTTGATAGTAGGAGAATCAGGGGCAGGTCGAACCAGCCTCTTGCAATGCCTCTCAGAAAACGATACAAGGCATATAGGCTCAATTTGGCCATCTTCTGACCCTACATCTCGTTTCTTAAATGAGGCTTTAGTGGCATTTACCAAGGCATTCAAAGTCCCCCCAACTCCTCATGCTGCTGCTAATGAATTAACAAACCACCTCAATGCACTCCAAGGCCCTCTTCCCTTGATTGCATTTGATTATAACACGCCTAGTTCCGAAGAATTGCAGATTCTAATCAAGTCATTACTCCCAGTTCTGAAAAGAATGCGTGCTATGGTTGTGTTTGCTGTAACTCCGAAACAAATGGAAGGTTGGGATATTTCTCTGCACCAATCGTTTGATAGAATGCATTCTCTTACTCCTCTTAATCAAGCAGACATTCGCAAATTAATCGATTACAGGATGCATACAGTTTCTAATGAAACTATAGTTACTAACCCTTCTGAATTAACTAAACTGGAATCCTTTTCAGGGGGCAATCCAACAGTAATAATTCGTCAACTTAATCATTTTCTTCGCTACGTTCAACATCCTGAGAAAGAAAGTTCTCCTGATTTTCTATCAATTGATGTGTCTACTTTCCCTGAAATATCTGAATCTGAATCTCCTGCGCGTGAAAGGTTTTCTGCAACTCCTCAAACCATACCTTCTCCCAAAGTTTCACGCCCTATTTTCCCCTCTCCAAATCCCTCTTCTTCAGTAAAATATGAGGATGAATATGATGCATGGCTTCAAGGTTCAATAATAGACTCAGATTCTGCTGAAGAAACAAAACCTGCTCAAAAAACATATTTTGAACCCATTGTAGACTCTCTAATGTTAGATGACGATGATTCAATGGAAAGTGGAGTAGGATGGGATGATGAGGGTGTTCATTTCGCATCACGTGGAGGTATTGACGATTTTGAGGGAGATCCATTGTATCTCGATATTGAAGATGAACCTGCACAAATAGAGCCTTTTGCTGCTTGGGAAAAGAGTGATAATGAGGGGTTAGAAGAGTATAATTCATTACCTCTTCATACTGAGTCAGTTTCTGGTTTAGACGACTCCTTAGAAATCAATCCTGAAATAGAATCTCCCTCATTAATTGAAGACGATTTACCCATTACTTATACTAAAATTAATGATCCCATTGCGGAACCCTTGCCCCCGCCAAAAAGAGGGGGCTTATTCTCTGTTGCTGAAAGAAGTAAAGAGATGAAAGCCCAGATATCAGCTAATCTTCCACCGAATCCCCCTACATCTCAGATTATGGGCATAGATCCCCTGCCAATTCCCAAGATTATCGACCCTAATTCTTCGAAGAAATCCTCCCCTTCATTTGTTGAAACGTTTGATACAACTTCACCTGGCGATAAGATTTCTAATCAGTTACCTGTAGATGCCATGTCTTCTCGCCCTCCAGATATAACTTCTGAAGGAGCAGATCTTTGGGTTGAAGCGGGTTCTGAGTCTACTGTTTCAAATCCATATGAACGCAATCCTAAATCTGATTCAGTCCCCAATGTATTGCCTCAAGATATTGTAAGAGGTCTCAATTCTTTTCGTTCACCACGCTGGGATCCAGATGCTCCCCTTAGACCCGAACGTCTCAAAGAAGTTTCAGATACAGATATTGTAGTATTAACTGCGGCTTCAACTCGTAATATTTCTCCAAGTGATGATGCTTTACAAGCAAGATTACAAGTTGGTCGTTCTAGGTTGTCTCAGATTTTCAATGATTTAAGACGACATGGATTCCTTTCTGTACGTAAAGAAGGTAGAACTCGATGGTATAGAATGACTGCCGCAGCATCGCGGCTATTGACGGAGGTGGAAGAATGAGTGAAT
>MDSV01064007.1_pt1 | contig 11974 bp, 9 predicted proteins | sample 810851 | NCBI WGS metagenome assembly MDSV01 (sample SAMN05326640, study PRJNA326480) | marine metagenome | isolation source: seawater | place: Atlantic Ocean: North East | collected 2012 | reverse complement strand
TTGTTGAGCGAAGCCTAGACATGGGCACTCTTTCTTCAAGCCTCTCATCAGAAGATGATGCAATCTTAACGGATGGACTCATAGATTTCTCTTGATCTTGACTAACAGATTCATCCAAATGATTTACGATATCTGATTTGGTAATTCTTCCATTTTTTCCAGATCCACTAATATCATTTTCATTTAGATCATTTTCTTTTAAGAGCTTTTTGACTGCTGGTCCATTCTTAATAGACGAATCTTGAACTTTATTATTGATTTCAACTGCTCTTTCTTTTTCAGGCTCAGCAATGACCTCATTCTTTGAGGTATCTGACCCCTGAGTAATATCTTCTTTTGTGAATTCTGCTATTAATTCAGCACTTAGAACAGTTTCTCCGGCAGGTTTTAGAACTTTTGAAACAACGCCATCGAATGGGGCAACAACCTCTAATACAACTTTATCAGTTTCAATTTCAGCAATTACTTCATCTTGCTTTACACGATCGCCTTCTTTTTTTACCCAGTTGGCAATTGTTCCATCTGCTACTGATTCTGGAAATGTTGGTGATTTAATTTCTGTTGTCATTTTTATTTCTCTTTAGTTAAAGCTTCTATTACTAGAGCTTCTTGTTGTTGAATGTGTAATTTATTTAAACCTACAGCTGGAGCAGAAGAAGCTTCGCGGCTAACTAATCCAATTTCTTCATTAAGATTTAATCTATCTATGACTTCTTGAATTCTATGTCTGTGGTTGTACCAGGCTCCTTGGTTTGTTGGCTCTTCCTGACACCATATAAAGCTTGTTACATTTTTATAAGTCTTTAAGATCTTTTCAAGGGTATCGTAAGGAAATGGATAAAGCTGCTCAATCCTAATTATGGCAACAGAATCTATACCAAGATCATCTCTTTTTGAGGCTAAATCATAAAAAACTTTACCTGAACACATAATTATTTTGCTAACTTTTTCAGGAGAATCAACCAAATCATCAATTACATATTTAAAGGATCCCTCTGTTAGATCATCTAAAGCAGATACTGCATTTGGGTTTCTTAACAAACTCTTAGGAGAAATCACTACAAGCGGTCTTCTCATCATTCGAATGGTTTGGAATCTTAGTAAATGATAAATTTGAGCAGGAGTACTAGGAACACAAACTTGAATATTTTCATACGCACACAATTGCAAAAATCTTTCTAATCTTGCACTACTATGCTCTGGACCTTGTCCCTCATAACCATGCGGGAGAAGCATGACTAATCCTGAGAGTCTTTCCCATTTATGTTCAGCAGAAACAATAAATTGATCAATAACAACTTGAGCTCCGTTAACAAAGTCACCAAATTGAGCCTCCCACATAACCAGTCCTTTTGGGCTCGTAGCAGAATAACCATATTCAAAACCAAGAACAGCTTCTTCAGATAAAAGCGAGTCATAGATATCAAGAGTTGTGCCTGCATTTTTTGCAATCTCGACAAGAGGCATATAGCCTCTACCATCCTGTTGGTTTAGTACAACAGCGTGGCGATGAGAAAATGTTCCACGTCTTATGTCTTGCCCAGAAAATCTTATTGGGTATCCTTGATCGAGCAAGGTTGCATATGCCATATTCTCAGCAAAGCCCCAATTGACGGGAATTTTTCCATCTGCCATTTGTTGTCTGTCAGAAAAAATTCTATCTACCTGCTTTTGCAAAACAAAATCTTTAGGGGCTATAAATGCTTGATGAGCAAGATCTTTAAATCTTTTCTTGCTAAATGAAGACTTAATTTTAACATCTCCTTTTTGATCCATGTATGGAGTCCAGTCAAACCACATTGACTCATTCGGTTTTGTGGCAAGGTTATGAACAACGGAATCTCCCTTTTCTATCTCTAACCTATAACTTTTTTCTAACTCATCACACTCTGATTGAGTAATCACTCCTAATGAGATCAGTTTTTCTTGATATGCGCTTTTCACAGAAGTTTGTTTAGCAATTTTTTGATACATGATAGGTTGAGTTGAAGATGGCTCATCAGCTTCATTGTGGCCCCTTCGTCTATAACAAAACATATCTATAACAATATCTTTTTTAAAGTTATATCTATATTCACAAGCTAATTTTGCTGCAAAAACTACCATTTCTGGATCGTCTCCATTTACATGAAGAACAGGTGCTTCAATCATTTTTGCAACATCAGTTGCGTATTGCGTTGATCGTGAATCTTCCTCATTTGAGGTAGTAAAGCCTATTTGATTGTTAACTATTACGTGAATGGTGCCTCCAACTCCGTACCCTCTTGTTTGAGACATTTGAAGGGTTTCCATCACAACTCCTTGGCCCGAAAAAGATGCATCACCATGAATTAGAATAGGAATTACTAATTCTTTCTTATCATCTCCAATCCTATCTTGTCTTCCCCTGACTGAACCTAAGACAACCGGATCTACAATTTCTAGGTGCGATGGATTATTTGTTAGTGATACATGCACCTCTCCATTTGGAGTTAAGATATTAGTTGAGGAACCAAGGTGATACTTCACATCACCTGTGCTAGCGCCTTCTAATTCATAATCTTCTTCAAACTCAGAAAATAGTTCTTTTGGAGATTTACCTAAAACGTTTACCAACAGATTTAATCTACCTCTATGAGCCATTCCAAAACAAATTTGTTCCGCACCAAATACACCACAATTCTGAATAAGGCTATCCACTAAGGGAATTAACGATTCAGCGCCATCAATTCCGAATCTTTTCATACCTGGATATCTTGATGCTAAGAATTTTGCAAGGCCTTCAGCTGAGCTTAAGCGCTTCAAAATATATTTTTGCTCTTCGGGATTAAAATTTAATTTTCCTAGGTTAGGCTCGAGACGTTTTTGAAACCATTGTCTCTCAGATAATGAGGAAATATGATTATATTCAATACCCAAAGTCTGACAATATATCGATTCTAAAGCTTTTAAAATCTCTGACAAAGAGGCTGATCTTTTGCCTATATTTAATGAATCCAAATTAAATACTTCTGATAGATTTGATGAATCCATTCCGTAAAATTCAATATCTAGATCATCTGCATGTCTAACAGGCTTTAATCCCAAGGGATCCAATTTAGCTTTTTGATGTCCTCTATTTCTATATGCTTCTATTATTTGAAATACCTTAGCTTGATTAACATTTAATTGGATTTCTCCTGAAATATTTTCAAATGAAGGATTAACTTCATCTTCTTTAAATCTGTTGATAACTTCTTGATGGGAAATTTCATTATTAGAACCATTTACTTGAGGCAAGGAGTCAAAATATATTTTCCAATCTTCAGGAATTGAAGAAGGATCCTTAAGGTAAGACTCATACAAAGATTCCAAATATGCGCTTTGGGCACCTGCGGTATGTGAAGTTGACCGAAGATGTTCCATATTATTCATTTGTCATCCAGCCTTATCGGAAGTAATAATATTTTTGTTGTTTTTATTTGAAAGAAGCATTGACTTTATTTCCCCGATAGCTTCATTGGGATTAAGTCCCTTGGGGCAAACACTCACACAGTTCATAATCCCATGACATCTATAAACACTAAATGGATCGGATAAACTTTGAAGTCTCTCTGCAGTTTTTGTATCTCTCGAATCTGCAATAAATCTATATGCTTGAAGTAGAGCTGCTGGACCGACAAACTTATCAGGATTCCACCAAAACGAAGGGCAGCTTGTTGAGCAACAAGCACATAAGATGCATTCATAGAGACCATCTAACTTGTCCCTGTCTTCTGGTGATTGCAGCCTCTCTCCAATATCAACGGGAGTATCGTTTTGAAGAAATGGCTTAATCTTTTCATATTGAGCATAAAACTCGGTCATATCTACAACTAAGTCTCTTACAACAGGAAGTCCTGGTAATGGTCGAAGATCTAGCTTATTTTTTTTAATAACTGATGATAATGGTGTAATGCAAGCTAAGCCATTTTTTCCATTAATGTTCATTCCATCGGAGCCACAAACTCCTTCTCTACATGACCGTCTGTATGAAATGGTAGGATCTTTTTCTTTAAGCTGATTAAGCAATTCTAAGACCATAATATCTCTCTTAGGCTTTTCAAATTCAAAACTTTGCATGTAAGGAAATTTATCCTTTTCTGGATTGTATCTGTAAATATTGATGCTAATTGTCATTATTTATTCTCAGTAAGTTCTCACTTTTGGTGGAAATGCTTTCACATGAGAAGGCTCAAAATTTACATGTCTTTTACCTAAAATTTTTGTTGTCGGATCATATAACGAATGACATAACCAATTTTCATCATCTCGATCAGGGTAATCCTCTCTAGCATGCGCTCCTCTACTTTCAGTTCTTTGGAGAGAAGAAATTGCAGTCGCCTCAGCAACCTCAAACAAGTTTTGTAGCTCTATAGCCTCTACTCTATTTGTATTGAATGCAGCACTTTTATCTTTTAAATGAAGATTCTCAACCTTTTCACGAATATCATTTAATGCAGCAACACCTTTCTCCATATAATCGCCTCTTCTAAATACACCAAAATAATTTTGCATAACTTCTTGAAGTTCTTTTTTTACTGTTGAAACTTCATAACCTGATGAAGATTCATTTAATACATTTAAGTTGTGGAGGGCTTTATCAATATCATCTTTGCTTGCATCTGCAACACCGCCCCCAGATTTCATAGCTTGGTTAATATGAATACCAGCGGCCCTTCCAAAAACAACTAAATCTAACAGAGAATTCCCACCAAGTCTGTTAGCACCATGCACTGAAACACATGCTGCCTCCCCGACTGAAAAAAGCCCTGGAATATATTCATCATTAGAACTACTAATTTTGAACGCTTGGCCATGAATATTTGTTGGAGTTCCGCCCATCATATAATGACAAGTTGGAACTACTGGAATTGGTTCATACACAGGATCTACTGCCGCAAAAGTTTTAGACAGCTCACAGATACCAGGTAATTTTGCATTTAGGACATCTGCACCAAGATGATCGAGCTTTAAAAAAACATGATCTTTTTGATCTCCACATCCTCGCCCTTCAAGAATTTCTAAAACCATTGAGCGAGCAACAACGTCTCTTCCAGCAAGATCTTTAGCATTAGGAGCATATCGCTCCATAAACCTTTCTCCATCTTTATTTATAAGATAGCCTCCCTCACCTCTACATCCCTCTGTAACAAGAGATCCAGCTCCATAAATACCTGTAGGATGGAATTGCCACATTTCCATATCTTGTGCAGGGATACCAGCTCTCAGAGACATTCCGAGACCATCACCAGTGTTAATGAGTGCATTTGTTGTTGAGGAATATATCCTGCCAGCACCTCCAGTTGCTAGGACAGTTGCTTGGGCTTTTAAATATGCCACCTCTCCTGACTCAATAGAAAATGCAATGACTCCAGTAACTTCTTTTAATTGATTGAGAACCAAATCAACTGCAAACCATTCATTTAAAAAATTAGATCCTTCTTTTACATTATTCTGATATAGAGTATGCAATAGAGCATGCCCTGTTCTATCTGCAGCAGCACATGTTCTTGCTGCCTGACCACCTTTTCCAAAATCTTTTGACTGACCACCAAATGGGCGTTGATAAATTCTACCATTTTCAGTTCTTGAAAAAGGCAGCCCCATATGCTCAAGTTCAAAAACTGCTTTTGGCCCTTCAGAACACATATACTCGATTGCATCTTGATCTCCTATGTAATCTGATCCTTTAACAGTATCGTACATGTGCCAACGCCAATCATCTTGAGGATCAGCGCTAGCAATTGCGCAAGTAATACCTCCTTGAGCTGACACAGTGTGAGATCTAGTTGGAAAAACTTTAGAAACAACAGCTGTTTTTAGCCCAGATTTAGCTAACTCTAAAGAAGTTCTCATCCCCGAACCACCTCCACCAATAACTAACACATCGAACTCAATAGTTGAGATATTAGAAGAATTCAAAATATTCAAAATTTAACTCCAAATGATAAATAAAGTAGTAATAACAGTTAATGCGCCTAAAGCTGCGAATAAGAATGTATATCCACTTCTTATGAGGTTTGCATATTTGGCTAAAGATGGATGAAGAAAGCCAAGAGTTCTTGGCGTAAAATAATCTGTACCAACAGTCCATAAGCCAATAAATGCATGAACCAAAATGAAAAAAACTACAAAAGTTGTTGATAAATGAAACAATGTTTGATCAGTAAATAATATCCAAGAGTTGTACTCGACCGGCTGATTAAAAAAGATAAAACTTAATATCCAGATGGTATATCCGAGAATAAATAGAGCTGATAATCGCAGCCAATAAAATAATGACGAGCCTTTCACAGATATAACCTCGTCATAAAAAGAAAAAATAATGAGAACCAAACAATTAGGACTAAATAAGCAGATTTCTTAGATGCACTCAATGATTCACCAATATGAATATCTTGAAGCAAATGTCTAACTCCTGTAAGTATATGATAGAAAAAAACAAGAAAACTAAAAGTAACAAATGTTGATATTATATTAGGGTTACTCAATTTATCTTGAATCAAAATAAAATCATTATAACTTTTTGTTGAAAAATATAGAAGATATAGGGCAAGAGGAAGTGTGATAAAAAAATTGTATATGCCAGATAATCTATGAGAAATAGAGATTAGTGCAGATACGGGTAATCTAATCTGCATTAAATTTATAAATACAGGTCTGTAGGCAGGTCTAATTTTGTTGTGGTTAGCTGACAAATGTTCCTTTTTTATCTCGTATATCAAATATTGTAGCAACTATTTAAAATATATTCTAAATAATTTTTGTAGCGAGATTTGAAAATATATCGAAATAATTGTCAATATAATTATAAATGCTTAATTAATAGCATCTAAAGAAGATTTATAAAGTAGTATTACTACAGATTCTCAATATTACTTACTCTTTTTAGTATATTTAATAAGCCTTTTTTTCTTTTTAATTTGTCTTAAAGTTAATTTATTTTTTTTACCTTCATAAGGATTATCACCCTTCTTAAAATTAATTTTTAAATCAATGCTTTTAAGATTAAGCTCATCTCTGAAAGAATTGATCAAAAATTGTTTAAAATTTGAAGGAATTTTAGAAGAAACATTAGAGTGAATAATCAATTTTGTTGGATGAATGCCTCCAAAATGAACGTATCGCATTTTAACTTGTCTTCCAGAAACACTTGGAGGATTGATTGAGGAAGTAAATTTTTTAAGCAGTTTATTTAAGCGTCCAGTTGAAAAATTAGTTTTCGCCAGTTTATTAACTCTTAAAATTGTATTAAATAGTTTTTTGAAGCCATGTTTATGCAGTGCAGAAATTTTTATTATGTGTAAATTAGTCAAAGCAGAATTTTGAAATTTCTTGGTCTCAATTAATTCAAGGATATTTTTTCTTGATAACTCATCAATTTTGTTCAGAGCTACAATGACAGGTTTACCATAGCCTCTGACTAAATTTAAGATTCTTAGATCTTGATCTACAACTCCGTTGGTTGTATCAATTAACATAAGTACAATATCTGATTCGTCTACTGAATGCATCGCTCTTACATAAGAAAAATACTCTACAGGGTGACTTTGTTTATATTTTCTTCTAATTCCTGCGGTATCGATAAAAACATAATCTTTTTCATCAAATGAAAATGGAACGTGAATAGAATCTATGGTTGTGCCAGGAATATTAGAGACAATTAACCGATTTTGTTTGGTAAATTGATTAATGAAAGTTGATTTACCAGCATTTGGCCTTCCTATAACAGCTATTTTTGTTCCTTGTATCTCATCATCATCTTCAACTAGTGGATCAAATTGATTTGAAATTTGAATTTGTAAATCTTTTATTCCTATGGAATGCTCTGCACTAATTTCTATTTGATCCCTTGCTCCTTTTTGCATTAGGTCATCTTTTGCACTTGATTGCTTTTTGATATCAATTTTATTTAATACAACAAAGAATTTTTTATTCATTTTGCGAATTACTTCAAGCAGATTAATGTCATCATGTGTTAGCTCCTGAGATGAATCAATGACCAGCAGTATTAGATTAGAATCTTCTGCTGCAAATATTGCTTGTTCAGTAATCGCATCACTGAATTCGGTAATCTCTGAGCCTATGCCTCCTGTATCTATAATTAAAAATCGTTTATTTTTTATGGATAGATATCCAAAATTTCTATCTTTTGTGAGACCAGAATGATCTGAAACAATTGCGTTTCGTGTTTTTGTTAGCCTATTAAATAGAGAAGATTTGCCAACATTTGGTCGGCCAATGATTGCTATAGAATTTAACATTGTTAAAACACATCTTAAAAAGAGACTGCAACTATATTAGATTCTTGATCAATAGCATATGCAAGATTTCTAAAAGATACTATCCTCATAATTGGATTGCCTGAAACTTTTTTTCTTCCTAAGGTTATCCCAGTCAAAGGGTTGATAATATGGATGTAGCCTTCTAAATCTCCAACAAGCATTAAATTATTTAGGATCGATCCATTCGAAAGCTCTCTGCGCAGATATTCATCTGAGCTCCAAGATGGCGACAAGTTTGTCATTGAAAAAGATAATATAGAACCATCATCTTGGATAACCATTAGCATATTGTTACCAATGACAGGAGAATGGAATGAAGATGCTTCTGCATTCCAAACAGGCCTTTTTTGAGCAATATCAAAAGCGGTTAATCTACCTTGATAGTTAGTAGCAAATATTAATTGTTGAGCTATTACTGGTGCTGAATCAGCATCTATTAAATTCTCCAATTCAGAGGTGCCCTCAACAAAAGAAATTGGGCCATCCCAAAGAAAATATCCAGTATCTAGTTGAAAAGCCCCCATTCTTCCATTGTCAAATGCAGAGAAAACAGTACCATTTTCAATAATGGGTTCGCCAGTCCCTCGAACTGTAAGTGCTGGTAATTGGGATCTAAATGACCATTTTTGTTCACCCGTTACACTGTCTAATGCTACTAATTCTCCTACAGAGTTTTTTATTAGCACCAATGAAGCAGAAATTACTCCATTAGATAGTACCTCTCCTCCAATATTTTTTTCCCATAAAGTTTCTTTTGTAACTGAATCAATAGCAATAACAAAACCATTAGTATCAGAAACGATAATCTTACCAAAACCAGAAGCAGTTCCGGCAGACAAGTCTCTTTTGAGATTTATATCCCAATTAGTTTTTCCATTAGTTGGACTGATAGATAAAAGATTACCTTTAGGGTCAGCTATAATCATCTCACCAGAGTAAAAAGATGGCACAAATGAACCTATATTATTCTCACCATCAAAAGATCTTTTCCATTCAATCTCTATTGAATATTCATTTTGTATCTTATTAAGCTTAACAGGTTCGGAGGTCTCCTCTACTTCATCATCAGACCAAAAAGCAAGAGTTGAGCAGGAAGAAATAAAAAAAAGCGTAATTGCAAAAACTATATTTTTTTTCATTTTTTATGGCTGTGCAGAATTAATTTTAATTTTAAGAATAGATTTATGCGACTCATCACGTGCGTTATCTATAGCTAACTGATATTGCTCTTTTGCTAGTTCTATTTTTTTTAAACCGAGAAGTGCATCGCCTTTTATCTCATAAACCATTGAGTGCTCTGAATTGGAGGCAAAAGAATCCAAGGCTTCCAAAACATTAGTGTAGTTATTGTTACTTAATTCGATTCTTGCAATGTTTATTTTGGCAATTGAATTCAGCACCTTATTTCCAAAATATCCAGAGGTATCATCTGCTAGTTTCTTAAAGTTTAATAGCGCATCTTCAAAATTACCTTGCCTTGCTAAATTAAAACCATTAATCATTTTAGCCAGTTGAGCATAACCAGTACCTGAAAATGTATCTTGTAATTTATTAAAAGTCTCTTTGGAGCTTTCATCATTAGATTCAAGCTGTTCTAGCCAAGAGTCATATATTATTGCAGCTTCTGAGCTTCTAGTTTCTTTGTATGATTGATAGCCAGTTATTGAGACTAAAGAAACAAAGATTATTGTAAGTGACGAAAGTATGATTGCTTTATAATCCTTAAAAAAATTAATAATGGCGGAAAATCTTTCTTCATCTGAACTATACTCTGCCATTACCTCTCCTATAGATTGATATATTGATTGATTAACTCTTGCAAGCTTAACAATTCTTGCTCACCATCCTCACGAAGATCTTTCCATACTGCTTGATTACTTTTTAATTCTTCTTCTCCAATAATTATGGCGTAACTACATCCACATTTATTGGCTTTTCTAAGCTGAGATTTCATACTTCCTCCACTTAAAAAAGTGTCAAGAATAATACTGCTATTAGCTGATCTTAAATCATCGGCTATTTTATATGTTTTTTGATTAATCTGCTGCTCACTTACAATAAATCCAACTTTTATTTTTTCGTTAGAATCATCCATGTTTACTAATTCAATGATCCTTTCAGCCCCTATTGCAAAACCAATAGAGTGCATGTCTTTCCCTCCAAGTTGTTTTGATAAATTGTCATATCTGCCGCCACCCAGGAAGGCATCTTGAGCTCCAAGCTCATTAGAAACTGTTTCAAAGACAATTCCTGTATAATAGTCTAGTCCTCTTACTAATGATTGATCGATTTGAATATCGCATTGATCTTGAAATGCACTCACAAGACTTTCCAAAAATAATTTAGAGTCCGCTGAAATAAAATCCTCAAATTTTGGAGCATTTTTTAATAATTCAATGGTAGATTTTTCTTTTGTGTCTAAGACTCTTAATGGGTTAAGACTTAATCTTATCTGATCTTTTTCATGCAACTCCTTTTCATGCGGCTTAAGAAAACTAACAAGAGATTTGCAAAAACTCTCCTTGGCAGAAGCATCTCCGAGGTGATTTATTTTAAGTGAATAGTCGCTAATGCCTATTGATTTATTTATCTGCAATACCATAGAAATTAACTCATATTCTGAAAGTCCCTCTTCAAAACCGAGATACTCAACTCCTATCTGATGAAATTGCCTAAATCTTCCTTTTTGAGGCCTTTCATACCTAAACATTGGGCCTTGATACCACAATTTATGTCTTTCATGCTCTTGCTTTTTTTGGATAATTGCTCTGATAACACTAGCGGAGCCTTCTGGTCTGAGGCTTATACTTTCATTGTTACGATCTAAAAAAGAATAAAGTTCTTTATTGACTATATCAGATGAATTGCCGACTGATCTTGAAAACAGCTCTGTAGATTCTAGCAATGGAGTTCTAATTTCTTCTGTGTTGAAAGAATTGAAAACGTGATTGAGCTTTGATTCAAAATAATGCCATCTCTCTAGATCTTCGGGAAATAGATCCGGCATGCCTCTTAGTGATTGAATTTTCAATTTTTAACCTTTAACAATTATATCAACAGCATGTTTCTTTTGGAGCTGCTCTCTAACTTGATCCTCAATTGTATCAACTAGTTTTTCATTTGAAACTTTCTTTGAGGGTGAGCCATCAACATATAATAAATTACTAGGTCCTCCAGTTAAACCAACATCCGCCGCTTTAGACTCACCAGGTCCGTTTACATAACAACCAATTATTGCAACTTCAAGATCCTCAGAAATTCCTTCAAAACGTTTCTCAAGTTCATTTACAACCTCAATAACATTGAAGTTCTGCCTAGAACAACTTGGACAAGCAACGATTCTGATACCTCGACTCCTTAAGTTGAGGCTTTTTAAAATGTCCCAGCCAATTTTAACCTCATCCACTGGATCAGAAGCCAAGGAGACTCTAACAGTATCTCCGATACCCTCTGATAGAAGCATACCTAAGCCAATAGAGGATTTAACTGAACCCGCTCTATAACTTCCTGATTCGGTAATTCCAAGATGTAATGGCTGATCTAGCAGTTCTGAAATCTTCCTATAGCTTTCAACAGTCATTTGAATATTAGATGCTTTTAAACTGAGCTTAAAATTGGAAAAATCATGCTTGTCCAAAATATCTACATGTCGCAAGGCCGATTCAACCAAAGCATCAGAGTTTGGTTCT